>ERZ1669248.462-NODE-462-length-19926-cov-64.135826_pt1 | contig 19926 bp, 20 predicted proteins | sample MGYA00579296_ERZ1669248 | MGnify/ENA primary metagenome ERZ1669248 (study PRJEB41166, sample SAMN08046057) | hot springs metagenome | biome: hot spring; feature: neutral hot spring; material: thermophilic sediment; isolation source: thermophilic sediment from...
AAAACCCATATCTTAGGAAGATAAGGAAAACTCTTAAAACCTTCAAGAAGAATGAGATCTTTATCCCAGAAAAGATTTTGTAAAAATGAAAGAAAATCTTCATCTTTAGGGAACTCTGTGAAGTAAAGGGTTAAAAGATCTTTCTGAAAAAGGCCTACAGCTTCAGCCCCACTTTTTCGATAGCGAAAGGTGTCTGTCCCTGATTTATCAGTAAGATCTCCCTCTTCCTTGGTAGATTTAATAACCGCCACTTTATAGCCGCGCTCCATTAATTCTTTTACAAGGTATGTTCCAAGAGTGGTTTTACCTGAGTTATGATTTCCGCAGAGAGCTATAACTAAAGGCAAGGGAAACCTAAAAGGTTATCGATTCACCTGGTTTTAAAGGGATAACCTCAGGCTTAAAGGAATACTTAGAAAGTTCTTCAAGAAAGGCCTCAACTGTTCCAGTTAAAATGGGAAAAGTGCCATAGTGCATAGGGATTACCTTTGGCGCTTTAAGGAGCTGACAGGCTTTAGCTGCTTCCTTTGGCCCCATAACATAATGGTCTCCTATAGGAAGAAGAGCAAGATCTGGCTTATAAAGTTCTCCAATAAGCTCCATATCTCCAAAAATCCCCGTATCTCCTGCATGATAAATAGTAAAACCATTTTCTAAGGTTACCACAAAGCCACAGGGCTCTCCTGCATAGCCTCCATCAGGAAAAGAGGAGCTATGAAGAGCAGGAACCATAGTAAAGGAAAGTCCATTCACTCTATAAGTTCCACCAAGATTCATACCTGTAGCTTTAGGAACTCCTTTTCCAAGTAAATATTGCTGAATCTCGTGTATAGCAATAACCTCAGTTACTGAGGTTCTTGCAAGTTTCACAGCTTCACCTAAATGATCACCATGCCCGTGAGTAATGAGAATAAAATCATATGGACCAAGATCAACTTCCTTGGGTGCTAGGGGATGAGTTAACCAAGGGTCTATAATGATCTTTTTCCCTTGGGGGCTAACAATTTTGAAACAGGCATGACCATAATAAGTAATTTCAACTGACATAGCCTAAAAATATTTAATTAAATGGAGCGGGCGACGGGATTCGAACCCGCGACCTACAGCATGGCAAGCTGTCGCTCTACCAGGCTGAGCTACGCCCGCTTTAATACAATTATAATCTATCTTCTGCCACAGTCAATGGTTCTTTATTTCTCTTTAGGAGGTGCAAAGATCTCACAGAGTTTAACTAGTCTCTCATATTCCTCATTTACCCTTTCCTGAATCAAAGCTATTTCTTCAGGAGTTAGGTGTCTAAATCTTCTTTGAAGCTTGAGATATTCTTCTACAGGCTTAGGTTTATCCACCTTTCTATTGAGGATGTAATATTTTCCATCTATTACCTCAAAAAGAGGGAAGATTCTTGTATCCACAACAAGCTTAGCAAGATTTATAGTATCTTCACTTTTTGAACCCCATCCTGTAGGGCAAGGAGAATATATATGAAGAAAGGAAGGCCCCTCAACTAAAGAGGCCTTTTTAACCTTGTTTATCAAATCCATATAATACCCAGGGCTAGCTGTAGCAAAATAGGGAATATTATGAGCTATAGCAATTCCGTCAAGGTTCTTTTTCCAAGTCATATTTCCGTGAATAACCTTTCCTGCAGGGCTTGTGGTAGTGTGTGCAAATTTAGGGGTACCTCCTGAACGCTGAACCCCGGTATTCATATAAGCTTCATTATCAAGACAGATATATATAAAATTATGCCCTCTCTCTAAAGCCCCTGACCAAAATTGAAGCCCTATATCAAAGGTAGATCCATCTCCTGCAAAGACAACTACATTAATCTTTTCTTTTTTAGGTAGTCTTCCCTTTCTTTTGAGAACTTTGATGGCTGCCTCAATACCCGAAGCCACACTAGCTGGATTTTCAAAGGCTACATGGATCCAAGGTATCTTCCAAGAAGTATAAGGGAAAGGGCTTGAAATTATCTCCATACACCCTGTAGAAGAGACAGCAATAGTATTTGGTCCTAAAACCTTTAAAGCCAGCTTTAAAGGTAAGACTGTTCCACAGCCTTGACAGGCTCTATGACCGGGAGCAAACCAATCTTCTTTTGGTAAATCTTTAATACTAAGGGGTTTAAATTGGGCTAGTTCTTTTCTCATAGGTCTACTCCTTTACACCATATATTTGATAGGAAAATTTGGGCTTTTTACTTATTGACTCGTAGGTCATTTCAAACATCTCCATAAAGTCTTCCACGGTGACATCTCTTCCAGAGAGCCCAGCAATTAAATTAAGAACTTTAGGCCTTTTGTTAGACTGATAAAGAGCTGACCTAACTTCAATCCCAACTGGGCCACCTGTAGAACAGTGACTAACTGCTCTATCAACTACACAAAGGGCCTTAACCTTCCCCAAAGCCTTTAGAAAATCCTGCATAGGAAAGGGACGCCAGAGCCTAAATCGAATAAGGCCAACCTTTTTACCCTTTTTTCTCATTTCATCCACCGCATTCATGGCTGTTTCAGCAAGACTTCCCATAATTATCATTCCAACCTCGGCATCCTCCATCTTATAAGTCTCAACAGGTTGATACTTTCTTCCAAAGAGTCTCTCAAACTCTCTCCAAGCCTGGACAATAACTTTGTAACTTGCTTTCAAGGCCTCGTCTAAAGCCTTTTTGGCCTCAGTATAAATCTCTGGAACTCCAATTGCCCCCATAGTTATAGGTTTTTTAGGGTCAAGTTTATACTTCATTTTAAGGGGGGGTAAGTATTTATCTACTAACTCCTGATCAGGCATCTCAATAGGTTCAACCACATGGGTAACAATAAACCCGTCTAAGTTAACTGCCACAGGTAAAAGACATTTTTCAGCTACTTTATAGGCGTGATAAACAAGGTCTACCGCCTCTTGTCCATTTTCCGCAAAAGTTTGAATCCAGCCAGAATCTCTAATAGTCATAACATCACTATGATCATTCCAAATACTAATGGGAGCTGAAATAGAACGATTAGCAATTACCATCACAATGGGTAACCTAAAGGCTGAAGCTATAAAAAGATTTTCATACATAAAGAGAAGCCCTTGAGCTGAAGTGGATGTAAAAGTCCTTGCACCAGTTGCGGCTGCTCCAATGCAAGCACTTAAGGCTGCATGCTCTGACTCAACAGGTATATACTCTGCATCGAGCTCTCCATTATTAACAAGCTCGGCCAGGTGTTCTACTATGTGGGTTTGTGGTGTAATAGGATAAGCAGAAATTACATCTACTCTACACTGAGCTACAGCATCAGCCACAGCAATTGAGACCTCTTTGGCTACTCTTTTACCCATTTTATGCCTCCTCTAAAACCATGGTTATAGCCCCTTTGGGGCAGATGGCCGCACAGATTCCACAGCCTTTACAGTACATAAGATTGCAAATATAATAGCCCTCTTCATTTTCCTCATAAGCTGGCTCTGGACATAAGAGATAACACTGACCACATTTAATACATTTTTCTTTGTCAAGTTGAGGGCGATGGGATCTCCAATCTCCTGTTTTAAACTTTACCGAATTCCCAGGTTCTGTAATATACATACCTGGGGCAAGATCTTTCCAACTTACTAATCCTGTGTCTTTTGGCATGGCTCATCTCCTTATCCATAAATTTTAGTTTCTTCCATGGCCCTGCGAAAGGCCTTAATATTCTTCTCAGCAAGCCTTCCAAATCTTTCTTTTAAGGCTTCCTCCATGAAACTTGGCTCAACAAGCCCTGTGGCCTTAACAAAGGCTCCAAGCATGGTGGTATTGGTAATAGGCACCCCAAGCTCTTCAAGTGCAATCTTTGTAGCATCAACCAAGGCTAACCTACCCTTATAACCCCCTAACATTTCTCTTACTTCCTTTTCAGAGTGAGAAGAATTAAGAATAACTATTCCCCCTTCTTTAAGTCCTGCAGTAACCTTCACAATCTTAGGAAGACTTGCATCAAGCACAAGAACCACATCAGGATGATAGATCTTTTCCCTAGTTCTTATACGAGTATCACTAATTCTTGCAAAGGCCTGAACAGGAGCACCTCTTCTTTCTGGACCAAAACTTGGAAAAGCTTGGGCATACTTGCCCTGATTAATAGCAGCTACAGCAATTAATTCTGCAGAAGTAACTCCACCTTGACCTCCTCTTCCATGGAGCCTTATCTCTACCATAAAACACCTCTCATTTATTAATTTTTACCCCAAATAAAAACATAAAAAATTACACTTTCAACCCCATCGTGAAAATTTTCCTAAATTTATAAATCACTCTCTTATTCATCTCTTAGGGGTGCTCCCATTTAATCTTAAGAAAAAATTAGCCCATTTAATCCAAAAATCCTTTATATTTAACCTTTCTCAACCTTAATTTTGAAATTCAAGCTATTTTAACTTCCTAAGGATTGATAAATACAGGATAATCTCCTGTCATCTTAAGAAGAGGATAGCCCTTTTTGGCAAGTGAATAAAAACTGGAAAAAGGAGTTGAATTTTTGCAAAATAAGTTTTTTATTTTAGTTATGGCAACCCTTGCAGAGAGATTAAGACCCAAAACAATAGAGGAATTTATAGGACAGAGACATCTTTTTAAAAAGGGGGCTATTCTTGATCTTATTTTAAAGAGGGGAAAACCCTTTTCCCTTATCTTTTGGGGACCTCCTGGGTGTGGAAAAACCACCCTTGCTCATCTACTTGGCCAATATTTTAGAGCCAATTTTATAGCTGTCAGTGCTGTTGATACCACTATAAAGGATTTAAAAGAGATTTTAAACAAGGCAGGGCAACTAAAGCGCCTCGGGAAACCAACCATTCTTTTTATTGACGAAATTCATCGCTTTAATAAGGCTCAACAATCCTTTCTCCTTCCTTATGTAGAAAGAGAAGATGTTTTTCTTTTGGGAGCAACCACGGAAAATCCCTCTTTTGAAATAATATCTCCCCTTCTTTCGAGGCTAAAGGTTGTAAAGTTTGAACCCCTTAAAAAAGAGGAAATTTGTGAGCTCTTAAAAAGAGCCCTTTCTGATAAAGAGAGAGGTCTTGGAAAGATAGAAATTGAAGTAACAGAGGAGGTTCTTTTTGCCCTTGCTGAGGCTGCCTCTGGTGATGCTCGAGTTGCTTTAAATACTCTTGAGCTCCTTGTGGAGGGAGCAGCCTTTGACCAAAAAAAGTATATTACTCTGAAAGATCTCTCAGAGACCCTTTTAGCTAGCCCTCTTCTTTATGATAAGGGTGGAGAGGAACATTACAATTTGATTTCGGCCTTTCATAAAAGTATGCGAGGCAGTGATCCTGATGCTACCCTCTATTGGATGGTTAGAATGCTAAGAGCTGGAGAGGACCCCCTTTACATTGCAAGAAGAATCATTATTTGTGCAGCTGAGGATGTGGGACTAGCTGACCCTTTAGCCTTAATTCTTGCAGTAAATGCTTATAAAGCTTATGAAATACTTGGCTCTCCAGAGGGAGAACTTGCTCTGGCTGAAGCTGCCCTTTATGTAGCTCTTTCCCCCAAAAGTAATTCGGTTTACAAAGCCCTTAGTGCTGCTGAGTCCTCAGTGGAAAAATATGGAGCCCTTCCTGTTCCTCTTCACTTAAGGAATCCCGAGACTTATCTTATGGAAAAACTGGGCTACGGAAAGAGCTATAAATACCCCCATAATTATGAGGATGGTTTTGTCTATCAGGAGTATCTTCCCTCTGAGATTAAAAATCTTCGCTTTTATTACCCCTCTTCTCAGGGTAAAGAAAAAATCTTTAGAGAGTACCTTTTAAAATGTTGGAAGGAAATTAAAAACCTTGAATAAAAAAATAGGCGAGCTTTTTAGAGAACCTCTTGGCCTACTTACCCTAATTTTTAATCTCCTATTTATTCTATTTTGCCTCTTTCAAGTTCTTTATTTCAAACATTATCTTAAACAAAGTCTTACAAGCAAAATAGAAAGCACCCTTGATCAGGTTGAAGGGAAACTTTCTGACTATGTTAGATTTTTAGAAAACTTTTATAAAATTCCCTTTATACCAGAATTTGCCGAACTTCCAGAGAGCAAGGGTTGGCTCCTGGAATTAGTTGACTTTTTGGAAGATCTTTTTAAAAGAGAACACTTTTTAAGCCTTGCCATCTTTTATCAAAAAAACCATCTTCTCTCTTGGAATTACAGGGAAAAAAACATTCCCTTTAAAGAGTGCCAAAATCAGATTGTTGAAGAGGGAAATCTCCTTAAAGCCTTAAGAAAAGCCACCATAGAAAATAAAGAATATTGCATATATTTAACCCTTGATATTTCCTATTATAAAGGAACCCTAAAAAAGTATCTTTTCATTAATCTTTTTTTCTGTCTCCTAACCCTTGCAGTAGTTTTTTATTTATTTCTTCGCTTTACAGAGGCTGAGGAGAGGAAAAGAGAGGCTGAAATGAAGCTTCAAGCAGAAAGGGAACTTGCCTTCCTTGGAAGAATGGCAGCCACTCTTGCTCATGAATTAAGAAATAGTCTCAATAATCTTTTTTTGCTTCTCCAAGCCAGTACAAGTTCCTCAGAAAACCCACTGCAAAAACAAATCCTCAATGAAGTTAAGAGTTTGCTCAACTGGACGCAAGAAATCCTCCTTTTTCACAAGGAAATCAAAATTTCTCCTGAGTATTTCAATCCTGAGGATCTTCTCTTAGAGCTCAAATTACTGGCAGCACAATCTGGAAAGAAGGTGGAATTTAAGATAGTAAATAAAGTGGACCGGATCTTTGGAGATCCCTTTTGGTTAAAAAAGGCCTTTGAAAATCTGGTTAAAAATGCTTTGCAAGCAGTTCCAGAAGGTGGGCAGATTTCTTTGACTCTTAGAAAAGAACACCAGACTTATATCTTTGAGGTTTATGATAGTGGTGAACCTATTTTAGACGAACTAAAGAAAAAGATTTTTGAACCCTTCTACAGTACCAAAAAAGAGGGCTTTGGTCTTGGTCTTTATTTAGTAAAAAAGATTATAGAAGCCCATCAGGGAGGAATTGAAATAGAAAATCTAAAAGAAAATGGTAAAATTTTCAGAATCTTTTGGAAAGAGCCATGAAAAAGGAAAGCCTTTTAATAGTTGAAGATGAAAAACTTCAAAGGGAGATTTTAGAGGACTTTCTTAAAAACAAAGGCTTTCAGGTAATTTCTTCCTCAACCGTAAAAGAGGCCAAAGACCTTCTTCAGACCAAAGAAATAAATCTTGTTTTGCTTGACTGGAGACTTCCTGATGGAGATGGCCTTGAACTTCTCTCTTATATCAAAGAAAATTTTCCTCTTATTCCTGTGATTATGATTACTGCCTTTGCAAGTATTGAACATGCTGTAATTTCTATGAAAAAGGGAGCCTATCATTATCTTTCAAAACCTATTAATCTTGAGGAAATGCTACTTGTAATAGAAAGGGCTTTAAAGGAGCACAAACTTACAAAAGAGGTCTTTCTCCTCAAAGAGAGGCTAAAATATCTCTCCAAAGAGGAATGGCAACCTCCTGAAGGTATAATTGCCGAAAGCTCTGCTATGAAGAAAATCTTAGCCCTGGTTAATAAAATTGCTGAAACTCAAGCTCCTGTTTTAATCACAGGTGAGTCAGGGACTGGTAAAGAAGTAATTGCCAAATTAATTCATCAGATAAGCCCACGAAAAGAAGGACCTTTTATTAAGATAAATTGCGCTGCTATTCCTGAAACCCTTCTTGAAGCAGAACTCTTTGGTTATGAGAAAGGAGCCTTTACAGGAGCAGTTCATCCTAAACCAGGTCTTTTTGAACTTGCCGAAGGGGGAACTCTCTTTCTTGATGAAATAGGTGAGATGCCTCTTAGTCTTCAAGCCAAACTTTTAAGGGTCCTTCAGGATCAGACTTTTAGAAGATTAGGTAGTGTTAAAGAACTTAAAGTAAATTTTAGATTAATCACTGCCACAAACCGCAAGCTTGAAGAAATGATCAGAGAGGGGCTCTTTAGAGAGGACCTATATTGGAGGTTAAACGTTATCCATATCCATATACCACCCTTAAGGGAAAGAAAAGAAGATATCCTTCCTTTGACAAAATTTTTTATAGAGAAATTCAATCGCAAGTATGGCAAGAACCTAAAGGAAATCTCCCAGGAGGCTCTATCTGCTCTTTATCATCACTCCTTTCCTGGGAATGTAAGAGAACTGGAAAACCGTATAGAAAGAGGTATAATCCTTTCTGAGGGTGAGGTCCTTACTAAGGAAGACCTTGGCTTTGGGGAGGAACCTTCTAAGAAAGAAGGGCTTCTCGAAAAGCTTATGACCCTTCCTCTTGAAGAGGCTGTGGAAACCTTAGAAAAGATAAGGATTAAAGAGGCCTTAGAAAAAGCTCATGGAGTTAAGGTTAAAGCAGCTCAACTTCTTGGAATTACTGAAAGAATGCTTCGTTACAAACTTGAAAAATATCAGCTGGGAGGCTAAAAATGGCCTTTTTAAAAGAGATAGACCCTGAAATCTATGCACTTATTGAGAGGGAGACAGAGAGACAGGAATATCAGCTTGAAATGATAGCTTCAGAAAATCTTGCCTCAAGAGCTGTTATGGAGGCAGAAGGTTCTCCTCTTATGAATAAGTATGCTGAGGGATATCCTAAAGCCAGATATTATGGAGGATGTGAATTTGTGGATGAAATAGAGAGAATTGCCATTGAAAGATTAAAACTCCTCTTTGGGGCTGAATATGCCAATGTTCAACCCCATTCTGGAACCCAGGCGAATATGGCAGTCTTTTTTGCTATATTAAATCCGGGTGACACCATTTTGTCTATGAATCTATCCCACGGAGGGCATCTTTCCCATGGAGCCCCTGTTAATTTTTCAGGCAAATTTTATAAAATTGTGCATTATGGCGTTTCGCGAGAAACGGAAAGACTTGATTACGAAGAGATTAGAAAAATTGCCCTTTCTGAAAGACCCAAACTTATTATTGCTGGAGCCAGTGCCTATCCCAGAACTATTGACTTTGAAGCCTTTTATCAAATTGCCCAAGAGGTGAGGGCCTTTTTAATGGTGGATATGGCTCATATAGCAGGGCTTGTGGCTGCAGGCATTCATCCTTCTCCTATTCCCTATGCCGATTTTGTTACCTCAACCACCCATAAAACCTTAAGAGGTCCAAGGGGGGGCTTTATTCTCTGTAAAGAAAAATGGGGAAAACTCATTGATAAAGTTGTTTTTCCAGGTATGCAAGGTGGCCCTCATATGAACATCATTGCTGCCAAGGCTGTTTGTTTTCAAGAGGCCCTTTTGCCAGAATTTAAGAGCTATCAACAGCAGGTAGTAAAAAACGCCCAAGTTATAGCTAAGGTCTTTAAAGAAGAGGGGTTTAGAGTGGTCTCCGGAGGAACAGATAATCACCTTGTTCTTATTGATGTTTCAAGCAAGGGCCTTACTGGGGCTCAGGCAGAAACCCTCCTTGAAGAAGCAGGAATTACTGTCAACAAAAATGCTATACCTTTTGATCCTCTCCCCCCAAAGATTACAAGCGGAATTAGAATTGGAACTCCGGCTATAACTACTAGAGGTTTAAAAGAAAAAGAGGTTGAGGAAGTAGCTCATTGGATGTGTGAGATTTTAAAGAATCCCGAAAATGAAGCTCTAAGAAAGGATATAAGGAAAAAAGTAAGAGAACTTTGCGAGAGATTTCCCTTTTATAAGAGATAGCCTATGGCTCGACCCAGCTGGCATGAATATTTTATGGTGATTGCCAAACTGGTAGCGGTGCGCTCAGGGTGTAATTCGCGGCCCACAGGGGCTGTAATTGTAAAAGATAAACGCATTTTGGCAACAGGTTATAATGGTCCTATGCCTGGGGCATGGCATTGCACAGATAAGGGCCCAGGTTATTGCTTTAGAAGAGAAAAGGGGATCCCTGACATCGATAAATATAATTATTGCAGAGCAAGCCATGCTGAGGCCAATGCCATTGCCCAGGCTGCAAGATTCGGAATCTCCCTTGAGGGAGCAAGTCTTTACTGCACCCTTGCCCCTTGCTATGTCTGCCTAAAGCTGATAGCCAGTGCAGGAATTAAAGAAGTCTATTATGAATATGATTACGAAAGTCGAGATTTTGAAAGGGATGCCTTTTGGAGAGAGGCCATAAAAGAGGCAGGCCTAAAGGTTTTTAAACAAATAACAGTTAGTCCGGAGACTATGAAGGCTGTCTTTGAAATTCTTGAATATCCTACTTCAAGGAGAAGACTACCACCTACAGATTGATCCTTAATCAGGAAGTTTTATCTGGGGATTTAGAATTCCCTTTGGGTCAAAAAGGCTCTTGAGCTTTTTCATAATCTCAATTTGAAGAGGATCCAGTTCCCAGATCACAAAGGGTCTTTTGGTATATCCTACTCCATGTTCTCCTGAAATAGTTCCGCAAAGCTCTAAAACTTTTTTGAGGATTTGCTCTCTTAGAGACATTACAATATCTTTTTTTTCTTCCTCAAAGAGTAGATTTATATGGAGATTCCCATCTCCTGCATGGCCAAAGGCAGAAATAGATATTCCTGAAGCCTTTTCAAGATCTCTTAAAAATTTTAAAAACTCAGAAAGGGCTCTTCTTGGAAGGGTAATGTCATCTGCTATTTTCTTTGACCCAAGTTTTTTTAAAAGGGGGGAAATAGCTCTTCTTATTTCCCAAAGTCTTTCAATTTCCTCTTCCTCATCAGCTAAAATAAATGGATATTCCCTTTCTTTAAGAATTCTCTCAAATCTTTGACTATCCTTTAAAACCTCTTCAAAGCTTCCATCCAATTCAATAAAAAGAAGAGAAGAGAAAGGTGCTTTATCCTTGTAAGGCTCAAGTTTTTCTCTAAGGGCTTGCAAGGTGGTTTTATCCACAAATTCGGCAGAAGCAGGGGTTAGCCCCATCTTTAAAATTTCAGTAAGGAAGTGGAAGGCAAGCACCTCTTCAGGGAAAAAGATAAGATATAGTCTTCTTTTCTCAGGAAGAGGAATAACCTTTAAGAGGATCTCGAGAAAAAGCCCAAGGGTTCCTTCTGAGCCCACAAAAAGAGGTGTAAGATTGTAAGGAACAACCCCTTTTAGAGTTTGAGGCCCAGTTTTTAGAACTTTTCCACCTGGAAGAGCAACCTCTAAGGAGAGCACATAGTCTTTGGTAGTTCCATATTTCAAGCCCCTTGGCCCACCTGCTCCAGTGGCCACATTTCCACCTATGGAAGAAAAGGCATAACTTGCAGGGTCTGGGGGATAGAAAAGTCCATATCTTTTGAGATAGGCCTTTAACTCTCCATTGATAACCCCTGGTTGTACTCTAACAGTTCTTTCCTCCAAATTGAGTTCTAAAATTTTATTCATCCGAGTAAAGGAAACTACAAGCCCACCTGTAATAGGAAGAGGACTTCCAGTGGTTGCTGTTCCACAGCCTCTGGCAACAATGGGGAATTCATAATAATCAGCTATTCTTAAAATCTCAATTACTTCTTCCTTTCGCTCAGGCAGTGCAACTCCATCTGGGGAAAAAAACAAGGAAGAGGCATCAAAGGAATAAGGGAAGAGATCTTCTTTGCGAGTAAGGAGTCTATCTCCAAGAAGCTGTTTTAATTCCCTAAAAGCCTCTTTATTTAACCTCAAGATCAGCCTCTAAGAATTCTTCCTCTGAATTTTCCGAAAAAGATTTCAAGGGAAGTTCCTGAGAGAGATCCTTTATTAAAAGGTCAATTTGCATTTTAAAGGCCCTATTTTCTTCAAGCTTTCTTTCAAAGGTCTTTAAATGATAGATAACGGTTGAATGTTCTTTTTTAAGGATTTCGGAAATTTCCTTTAAGGTTTTTTGGGAAAGTTTTCTCATCAAATAGACTAAGGTTTGTCTTGCAAGGACAATTTTTTTCTTTCTTGACCTTGATAAGATCTCCTCTTTTGAGAGGCCATAGAATTTACAGACCCCTTCCAGAATTAGGTCTACCTCTGAATTCTCATCTCTTTCAAAGGTAATCTCAGCGAGAAGCTCTTTTGCCAGTTGAAGAGTAACGGATTCTTTGAGAAGACTTGCCCTTGCAATTAAACCAATGACTGCACTCTCAATTTGTCTAATGTCTCCTCTCAGATTTCTTGCAAGATAATCAACCACTTCAGGGGGGAAGCGGTATCCTGCCTTTTTGGCCTTAAATCTAATAATACGTTTTCTCGTTTCAAAATCAGGCTGATTAATCCTTACAATAAGGCTAGCATTTAGCCTTGATCTCAAGGAACTATCAATATCCTTTAATTCTTGAGGAAGACTAAGAGAGGTAAAGATTACCGTTTTCCCTTGATCAAGAAGATAATCAAGGAGAAAAGAGAGTTCTGTCTGAGTAAACTCCTTACCTGAGAGAAAATGTAGTCCATCAAGAAGCAAAAGGTCACAAGACTCCCTTATCCTCTCTTTGAAACTCTCAATCTGCCCTGCCCTTAAATACTTAAGAAGATAACTCATAAAATCTTGGGCAGTGAAATAATAAACTCTTTCAAATCCCGCCTTTAAAAGACCATTTCCTACAGCCTGGGTCAGATGAGTTTTACCAAGACCGTAATTTCCATAGAGATAAATAAAGTAGCCTTTAGGCCTCTCCTCAAAAATGCGATAGCACACTTTGTAGGCAAGTTCATTGCATTTTCCCACCACAAAATCTTCAAAGGTATATTTAGGAGAAATCTTTCTCCCAAAGAGCTCTGCTGGATTATAAGGAAGGACCAGTTGCTCTGCCTTTGGAGGGTCTGAGACTACAAAGTCAATTTTCTCCCAGCCGAATTCTTGGGAAAGATTCTGTAATAAGACCCCATAATTCTCTTTAAGCCAGGTCTTAGCAAATTCGTTAGGAACGATAAGATAAAGGGTCTTTCCCTGGACAAAACCCTTTAACTCTGAAAACCAAACCTTATAAATATTTTGAGGTAAACGCTCTTTCAGCTTCGCCTTAAAATACTCAAAGCCTTCACTTTTCTTCATAAAGGATTTTCTCCAAAAGAAAGAACTTTTTTCTCTTATATTTTATATCAATCTTTCGAACTTTCTAAAAAAAGCAAAAAGACCCTAAGAAAGTTATTCTCTCTTAATCTCATCTCAAAGATTTACGAAATATCAATAAGATAAAATCAAGGAGTTGTCAAAATATAGATAATTTCAAAGCTCTATAAGTCTATTCTACTAGAACCTGAGGCTTTTTTTTAATAAAAGCTTTGTTTTATTGCTTCTTTTTTTAATTTTTTTCAATTTTCTGTTAAACGAATCTTTAACTTTAGATTAAACACTTAGTTAAAAGGGCGTTTAAGGCAAGAGACCTGATACTCATTATTTCCCCTAAGGGTAGGCCTTTCTTTTGCGCATAAAGAATCTGCTTCAGGGCAACGAGGGTAAAATTCACAACCTTCTCTTCTTTGGAGGAGACTTGCAGGCTCTCCCTTAATAGTTGAGACCTCAGGAGGATTCTCTGAAAAGGGATCTGGAAAAGCCCTCAAAAGCATTTTGGTATAGGGATGATGATCTATTTTCCTGAATACTTCCTTTTTAAAAGACTCAACAATCCTTCCAAGATACATAACTACAATTCTATCAGCCATTTCAAGGGCTGCGGGTAAAGAGTGAGTTATTAGTAAATAACTTAAGCCTTTTATCTCTTTCAGTCTTTTTAATAATGTAAGAATCTGGCTCTGGATGGTCATATCAAGGGCAGAGGTTGGTTCATCAAGGACTATCAATTTGGGCTCGGTAATAAGAGCCCTTGCCAGGGCAACCCGTTGCCTTTGACCACCGCTTAATTGATGAGGATATCGTTCTAAGATCTCCTCTGAAAGACCAACCTGACATAAAACCTCTAAAGCCTTTTCCAAAGCCTCTCTCTTTGAACTCTTAAAATTTATTAAATAAGGTTCACTTAAGATTTCTTTTACTTTAAAGCGAGGATTTAAAGAAGCAAAACTGTCTTGAAAAAGGGCCTGAATTTTGGGCCGTATTTCTTTATAAAGCCTCTTATCAAGAGATTTTAAGTTGTAGCTAAACCAAAAGACATCACCTTTATCTGGTTTTTCAAGATCTAAAAAAATTTTACCAAGGGTGGTTTTTCCACAACCACTTTCTCCTAACAAAACTACAACCTCTCCCTTTCTAACTTTTAGAGATACATCAAGAAGGGCATAGAAAGAGATTTTTTTAAATAAATAAGTTCTAACCTTATAAACCTTAGAAACTCCTTTAACTTCAGCAAGAATTTCTTCATTCATAGAGGAAGCACCTCACAAAATGAGAGGGTTCTACTTCTCTTAGCTTTGGCTCTCTCTCAAGGGATTCTTTACAGGCCATAGCACATTTGGTATAAAATGGGCAAAAAGATTGATCTAATCTCTCTTGAGTCCAAAGATTTAAATCTTCATGATCTTTTCTTCCGGGATAGGAATTAAAAAGAAGTTTAGTGTAAGGATGAAGGGGATTTTTAAAAAGTTTTTCTGTTGGAGCGATCTCAAGAATCTGACCTTTATAAAAAACAAGAATGCGATGGGCAAACCATCTTAAAATACCAAGGTCATGAGTTATAAAAATAATGGAGAGTCCCTTTTCTTGATTTAAGCTCTTTAAAAGTTCAAGGACCTGCATCTGAATGGTTAAATCAAGGGCTGTTGTGGGTTCATCAGCAATGAGAATCTTAGGGGAACAGGCAATAGCCATGGCTATCATCACCCTTTGCCTCAAACCTCCTGAAAGCTCATGGGGATAATTTTTAAGCCTAAACTCCGGATCGGAAATCCCAACCTCTTTTAGGGTTCGAATAATTAAACCTCTAGCTTCTTTACCTTTTATTCCGAGATGGTATCGAAAAACCTCTTCCATCTGCTCCTCAATAGTTAAAACGGGATTCAAACTGCTTAAAGGATCTTGGAAGATAATGGATATTTTTTTACCCCTAATCTTATTAACCTCTCTTTCCTCCAATTCCAATAGATTTTTCTCTTCAAAAAGGACCTGTCCTTTAAAATAAGATAAGCCAGGTGGTAAAAGTTTAAGAATTGAGAGGGCAGTAAGAGATTTCCCCGAACCGCTTTCCCCAAGAATCCCAAGGATTTCAGAGGGGTTTAAAGAAAAAGAAATCCCTTTTAAAATTTTTTCACCAGTTTGCTTTATACCAACAGTAAGATCTTTTATCTTTAATAAAGCCATCAAAATGATTTTTATATTTTATTTAGCTTATGTCAAGAGAAGAGTTTAATTGTCCCTCCCTTGTGGGTACTAAAGAGTGATTTTTATTTACAGTCACCAATAAGATTTCCTATATACATTATTTATTATTACTACCTCGCCCTTGAAATTAATTAATTTTTGGTTATATTTTGATGAATATTACGAGATTGTTTTAAAATTAAAAGTAGAAAAAAACCACACAACCTCAAGAAGATAAAGAGGAAATAGACATTAACTTTTAATAAAGGAGGTGCAGTCATGGAAAGAACTATTTTCAGAGCACTTGCAGAGACAAAAAAACAAAAACTAAAAAGACCAATGGCTATGTTTAAAGTTACGACCCTAATTATGATAATCTTCTTTTCAGCCTTTATTAAAATTTCAAAAGCTGAGGTTATAAGAATTTATGCAGCAGCAGATTTACAATATGCCCTTCCAGAGATTACCTCATTATATGAGAAAAAATATCCACAAGACAAAGTGGAAACGATTTTTGGTTCCTCTGGGAAAGGTTTTTCTCAAATTCAAGCGGGTGCACCCTTTCATCTCTTTCTTTCAGCAGATATGAGTTATGTAGAAAAACTTTATCAAATGGGGCTTATCGTGACTAAACCTAAGCCTTATGCTAAAGGGATACTTGTGATTTGGGTACGTGCAGATTCTGGGCTTAATCCTTCAAATTTCCCCAATATTCTTCTTGACCCCAGAGTTAAGAAAATTGCTATAGCTAACTGGGAACACGCTCCCTATGGGAGAGCAGCCAAAGAGGTCCTTGAAAACTATGGTATTTTCGAAAAAGTTAAAAACAAACTTGTTTTAGGAGAAAATGTCTCTCAAACAGCAAGTTTTGTTTACTCTAAATCGGCAGAAGTAGGATTCATTCCTTTATCTTTAGCCCTAAGTGAAAATATGAAGAAAGTGGGGCTTTATTATATTGTTTCAGAAGATAAATACAAACCTATCATTCAAGGGTATGGAATTACCAAGTATGGAGAAAATTCCCCAGGAGCTAAGCGACTCTATGAGTTTATCTCAAGTCCAGAGGCGACCCAGATCTTTAAAAAATACGGATTTGAGCGTCCTTAAAGGTCCCCTTAATTTTATTTAGTGAATGAAAGGTATGGATTTTTTACCCTTTTGGTTGACTTTAAAACTTGCCTTTTGGACTACCCTTATCCTGCTTATCATTGGTATCCCTATAGGTTACTATTTGGCTTATACCAAATATAAGATCAATCTCCTTTTTGAGGCTATGGTCAACCTTCCTTTGGTAATTCCACCAACAGTTCTCGGATTTTATCTTTTATTGATTTTAAATCCCAAGGGAATCATTGGCTCTCTTTGGCATAAGCTTTTTGGTAAATCCTTAGTTTTTCATTTTGAGGGGATAGTAGTAGCCTCGGTAATTTATTGTTTTCCTGTAATGATTAATCCCCTTGTTTCTGGTTTCAGATCCGTTCCAAAAAATCTTATTGAAGTAAGCCTTACCTTAGGAAAGTCAAAATTGGAAACCCTAATTAGAGTTATACTTCCAAATATGAAGTTCTCAGTCCTTACAGGAATTGTACTTACCTTTGCCCACACCCTAGGAGAGTTTGGAATAGTGCTTATGATTGGTGGAAATATTGAAGGTGAGACTAAGGTAGTTTCCATTGCCATTTATGATGCTGTTGAAAAATTAGATTACTCAACGGCTCATATATACTCTGCCATTCTTCTTGTCTTATCTCTCCTCACCATACTCTCTGTCTATATCCTAAATAGGAGACTCAGTAGTGATCAGGCTTAACTTAAGAAAAAAATTACGAGGTGCTAGAGGAGATTTTGACTTAAAGGTCTCTCTTGAAATTGAAAAGGGGGAATTTTTAGTAATCTTTGGACCTTCAGGAAGTGGGAAAACTACTTTATTAAGGATCTTAGCAGGTTTAGAAACCCCTGATGAGGGTTATCTTGAGATTGAAGGAAAGGTCTGGATTGATACCAATAGGAAGATAAATCTTCCTCCTCAAAAAAGGGAGATAGGCTTCGTTTTCCAAGACTATGCTCTTTTCCCCAATATGACGGTTTTTGAGAATATAGCTTATGGTATGAAAAAGAAAGACTCAAAAAAGATAAGAGAATTATTAAGAATTGCAGGACTTGAAAAACTTTCTGAAACAAAGCCTGCAACCCTCTCAGGAGGACAAAAACAGAGAGTGGCCCTTCTTAGAGCCCTTGCCCGAGAACCTCGCCTTCTTCTCTTAGATGAACCCTTTTCAGCCTTGGATCCACAAACAGCAGCTCCCCTAAGAGAAGAGGTAAAAAAGCTACAAAAACAGGAGGGCATTACCACTATTATGGTCTCCCACCATGAGGAAGATGTCTTAAAATTAGCTGATAGAATTGTCCATCTAAATGAGGGAAAGGTTCTCTTTCAAGGTAAGCCGGAAGAAATCTTCTACATGAAAAGAACACAAAGCCCGGTTAAATCCTCTCTCCATGGGCTCCTTCTTAAAAAAAATTTTAATCATGACTATTACGAAATAACTTTAGCCTTAAAAACTGAAATCTTAACTTTAAAGATTAATCAACCCTTAGGTGAAAAACTCAAGGTTGGAGATAAACTTTATCTTTGTATAAAGGACTTTGAAATATTGGAGAAGAATGAAAGTTAAGTCTACTCGCCGAGTAGACTCCCTTATCTTCAGCCACCTCCACAAGCCCTAAGCTCTGCTGCCATAATTTCATAAGCCGTTGCAGGACGAACCTCAAGCACTTCAATTTTCATAATTACATTCTTACCAGCAGCTGGATGATTAAAATCAGCAATCACTTTATCCCCACGAACTTCAAGAACCTTGAAAAAGGTTCTTGATCCATAGGGAGATACCTCCTCATACCACTCTCCAGGGATAACCTTTTCAGGATGCTTCAAAGAATTTAAATCTACTTCCTTGACAAGATAATCTAGATGAGGCCCATAGGCCGAATGAGGAGGAATAAGAATTTCAACCTTTTCACCCGTTTCTTTTCCAAAAATAGCTTTCTCAATTATAGTAGGGATAGGATCTCTACCATAAATAAAAGAGACTTCAATTGACCTAGAAAACCAAGAAGGTGTTTTCTCTCCTTCAATCTCCATAGAATAAACAAGCCTTACAAAAGAATCTCTTTCAATTTTCATAAGAACCTCCTTCCTTTGATTAATTGCACATAATAATTAATCTAAGTCTCTTTAAGAAGATAATCAAGAAGGGCCATATGAAACCACATTTTATTTTCTGCCTGATCCCAAACCACTGACTGGGGGCCCTCTAAAACCTCCTCAGTTATTTCCTCTCCTCTGTGAGCTGGAAGACAATGTAATACAATAGCTGAAGGTTTAGCTTTTTTTAATAAATTGTAATCTAAAGTAAATCCTCTAAAAGCCTTTATTCTTCTCTCTGATTCTTCTTCCTGTCCCATACTTATCCAAACATCAGTGTTTATGACCTCTGCATCAGCTAAAGCCTCCTCAGGAGATCTTACAATTTCAATTTTGGCTTGAAACCGCTCTCTAGCCTCTCTTAAAAGCTCCTCCTCTGGGTCAAAGCCCTCAGGACAGCAAAGAATTAAAGGGAAGCCTAAAAGGGCACTGGCTTCAATCCAAGATTGTGCCACATTATTTCCATCGCCTAACCAGATGATCTTACTTTTATATAGATCCTTCCCTTTTTCTATAATAGTCATTATGTCAGAAAGTACCTGGCAGGGATGAAATCTATTGGAAAGTCCATTTATCACAGGAATCTGAGAGTATTCTGCAAATTCCTCAATAGTTTCCTGAAGATATGTTCGCAAAACTACCCCATCCACATAACGGGATAAAACTCTTGCAGTATCTTTTATGGGTTCTCCTCTTGCCAGTTGTAAATCATTCCTTGAAAGAAAGAGAGTTTGACCACCAAGCTTTATCATAGCTGATTCAAAAGAGACTCTTGTCCTCGTTGAAGCCTTCTCAAAGATTAAAGCCAGAATTTTTCCTTGAAGACTCCTCTCCCAAGTTTTTGTTTTTTTAATTTTCAAGGCCTTTTCTATTAAAGTTTCAACCTCCTCTTTAGTAAAATCCCAGATTCTTAAAAAATGTCTTACAGCCATCTCTAACCCCTTCTTAAAGATATATCCTTTAATTTTTCCTTAAATTTAAGCTTTGTAAACCCCTTTCAAAAATTTTTTAAAAATTCTCTATAGAATTTTTTAAAAATGCCGATAATATAATTAAGGAGTAGTGGGATGGAAATAAAAGGAATTTTCATACCAAAAGGAGAAGGCTTAAAGATAGAGGTTTCTGAATCCTATAAAGAAAAAAATATGCCCTCCTCTACCCCTTCAAAAGAAAGCCAAGAAACTAGCCTTAACAATTTTCAAAAAGTTATTAAAAATAATCTTACTGAAAGGCTTAACAAAATACTTAGTTCTTATAAAAAGGCTCTCCAAATAGAAATAGATAAAGATCTCAAAATTCCTGTCTATAAAATTATAGACCTTGAGACCCAAGAAGTGATTAAACAAATACCCCTTGAAGATATTCTCAAATTAAAAAAAGCTATCCTTGAACTTCTAAAAAAAGAAATTAAAAACTCTCAGTTTAAAGGAATTTTTCTTGAAAAGGAGGCTTAAAAATGGCTGATTTTTATCTGAACAATGTTACAGGTCTTCTGGATATAGATGCCTTTGTTAAAAGTTTAACTCTATATAAACAAAAGGAGCTTAA
>ERZ1669248.464-NODE-464-length-19834-cov-6.035796_pt1 | contig 19834 bp, 22 predicted proteins | sample MGYA00579296_ERZ1669248 | MGnify/ENA primary metagenome ERZ1669248 (study PRJEB41166, sample SAMN08046057) | hot springs metagenome | biome: hot spring; feature: neutral hot spring; material: thermophilic sediment; isolation source: thermophilic sediment from...
CCGGCGTGCTTGCAGGCATACCCTTTGCTGTAAAAGTCTTTGAACTTTTAGGAGAGGTAAAGATCATTCAAGCTAAAAGTGACGGAGAAAGGATAGAGAAGGGTGAGCAACTGCTGATCCTTGAAGGTCCCGCAGATGTTTTGCTAAAAGGTGAGAGGACCGCCTTGAACATACTACAAAGGCTAAGTGGGATAGCTACCCTGACTAACAGAGTAGTTAAGGAGCTTGAAGGTACAAACATTGAGCTTCTTGACACAAGAAAAACTACACCGGGTTTTAGGTACTTTGAAAAGTATGCTGTGCGCGTAGGTGGTGGTAAAAACCATCGCTTTGGCCTTTATGATATGGTTTTGATAAAGGACAATCACAAAAGAGTTGCAGGTAGCATAAGAGAGGCAGTAAGAAGAGTAAGGGAAAGGGTAGGACCTGCCTACAGGATAGAGGTAGAGGTAGAGACCTTGGAAGAGCTTTCAGAAGCGCTGAGCTGTGAAGTAGATATGGTTTTGCTTGACAATTTTAGTCCTGAGGATGTAAGAAGGGCAGTGGCTCTGGTAAAGGGCAAGGTCAAAATTGAGGTGTCTGGCAACATAACACCTGAAAACATAAAGGAGTATGCCATAGAGGGAGTAAATTACATATCTTGCGGTTTTATAACCCACTCCGCAAGGTGGATTGATATGAGCATGAAGATAGAAAGATAGCAAAGGCTTATCTTTATCTTTATGAAAGAAAAGTGGAAAGCTATAAGCAGTCTTTTAGAGAACGAGTTTGATCTGATAGTCCAGGCAAGCTACGAAGGATGGGGAGCGGGATATGACCCTAAGTTTCTGCCTTTGGTGGAGATGTGGGCAAGGGGGGAGCTAGACGAAGTGCCTCCAAATGTTAAAAGGCCTGTGGGCGTTGTGTTTGGCATACCTGACTTGGTACGAAAGAGCGAAGATTACATCATTAACGCTATAAGGCACGAGATAAGCTACCTGCTAAGTGCGGAGCTCTCTCTTTGGAGGTTAGGACAGAGGGAATTCTTCAGGTTTGGTTATCAACCCACCGCTTTTTTGGTGCTCTATTCGGTGCTTGAGTCTCTAAAGGCAGATGAGCGCATTATCAGAGACTATTCAGACAGTACCTACACCCTTCGGCGCAGATACCAGGAGGTTCTTTCTCAAGTCAAGGGATTTTATCCTTACCACGAGTTTGCTTTGGGCTTTTTGAAACTTTGGCTCTCAAAACACGAGGAGATCCACCAAAGTGTGCGCAGACAGGTTATTTCTCTTGAGGACTTTTTCAAGGAGTATATGATCTCTAAGCCTTCGCAAGCTTACTCTTTGCTTATGGAAATCGCTTTTGGCAAGTATAGGGTGTTGGTGGAAGAATCCGCAGAGCTCAATTACATAGACATGCTTATTGAAGAAGCACAAGGTAAAAAGAAAGAAGGACATAAAGGCAGGATCATGACAGACATACTCAAAAAACTTCCAGAGGAGGACCAAAAGGTTATAAGCACCTATCAAAGCGCAGGGGATATGCCTGAGGATCTCAGGAAGAGCATACTCAAAAAACTAAGAAGCCTGCCCGATTGGATGAGGGATTACATAAAACAGATGTCCTATATAAGCCTTCTTGAAAAAGATTTAGAATTTCTTGGACATTTCCTACCCAAAACCCTTCAAACGGAAGTAGAGCACAGAGGCTTTGTTTCTTTTATTCTAAAAGCTTGGGAAGATGCTTCTTCTGAAGGTTCAGGCTTTAGTCAAAAAGAGACACAAGAGTCCCAGATGGATAGAAAGTACAGAAAAGAGTACGGTCTTGACCAAGAGGAGTTTAGAAAGTACCAAAACCTCATGAGGAATATAACACCCTTTGTGGAGTCCATGAAGAGAAAGTTCAGTGCGCTCATGCCACAAACAGAAGAAGGGTGGCATTGGGGATATCTTCATGGAAGGCGCATAGACTACCGGAAGATGCACACGGAAATACCCACAGGAAGAGGTCGCATATACCAAAGAAGAATTATTCCAGAGAAAAAACAGCTTGCCTTTAAGCTTCTTTTAGACATTTCTTCTTCCATGAGAAAAGAAGACAAGATAGAAAGTGCAATAAAATCCCTTTTGCTTTTTAGTGAAACGCTCCACGATATGAACATGCCCTTTTCCATAACAGCCTTTAGCGATAGAGTGCTTAACATAAAGTCCTTTGAGGAAGATTACAAAACAGCACGAGCTAAAATTATAGAGCTCAAAGATATGTTGGGTGGTGGCACAAACATAGAGAAGGCTCTTCTTGTATCTTCTGAGGATTTGGAGATTTTTTGTAAAAAACACAGGATGAAAGGTGTAATGATCCTTTTCTCCGATGGTGAGCCTACAAAAGGATTAAAGGGTGATGCTCTAAAAGACTTGATAAGACAGCTAAAGAGTAGATTTCCTCTCATTGGTGTTGGGGTTGGTGAGCTGAGAAATTTTGTGGAGGAGTACTTTGAAAAGACGGGTATAAGAGTAAAAGATGTTTCCATGCTACCTTCAGCTTTTCTTTTTGTGATGGAAAACCAGTTTAGGAGGCTCTTATCTGCATCTTAGTTGTCGGATAACCACAGTATTCCCTTATTGGACATGCATGACACAGGGGTTTTACAGGCTTGCAGATGGTTTGACCAAAGGCTACAAGAAGCTTGTTAAACTCTATCCAGTACTTCTTAGGAAGTATTTGGGTAAGCTCATGTTCTGTCTCTTCGGGCTTTTTTGTCTTCACAAGACACCACCTGTTGGTGATCCTATGCACGTGTGTATCCACGCATATAGCGGGTATGCCATAGCCTTCCGCGAGAACAAGATTGGCAACCTTCCTTCCAACACCCTTGAGCTTTAAAAGCTCTTCCAGCTTGTCTGGAACTCTTGAATTGTACTTCTCTTTTAGCTCCTTGGCTATTTCTTTTAGGAAAAAGGCTTTATTCTTGTAAAATCCTACAGGATAAAGAAGTTCCGAGAGCTCTTTCTGATCTATTTTGTGCAAATCTTCTACACCCTTTATCCTCTCAAAGAGTTTTTTACACACCACAGCTGTTGTCTCATCTTTTGTCCTTGTGGATATGAGAGCACAAACAAGCACCCTAAAAGGATCTCCAGTCTTTTGAGCTATGAGGCTCACCACCGGCGCATTCCACTTGGGAAACTCTTCCCTCAGAATACTTATCACCTTATCCAAGTCTTCCTTTCTCATGGTTTAGTCTTTAAAGGGAGCTGTGCTAAGGTACTTTTCTCCACCATCAGGAAATATAACCACTATAACACCCTCTTCAAGCTCCCTTGCTAAAAGAAAGGCAGCATAAAGAGCTGCACCAGAAGACTGACCCACAAAGATGGCTTCCTCAAGGGCTAACCTTTTGGTCATCTCGTAAGCATGTTCTGTCTCTACAAAGATGGTCCTATCTAAAAAGGTCTCATCAAATATGCCAGGCTTTATGGAGCTTTCTATGTGCTTTAGTCCTTCTATACCGTGAAAAGGATAAGCAGGTTGCACACCCACAATTTGTACCTGTGGATTATACACCTTTAGCCTTCTTCCTGTACCCATAATAGTGCCACCAGTACCTATACCCGCAACCAGATGAGTGATGCGACCGTTAGTTTGATGCCATATCTCTATACCCGTTGAGTAATAGTGGGCTTTCCAGTTTGCAGGATTGTTGTACTGATCCAGATAAAGATACTTTTCTGGTTCTTTTGCCACTTTTTCTCTAACAAAAAGGATAGCTCCGTCAGTACCTTCCAATGGATCTGTTAAATATACTTTAGCCCCATAAGCTTTTATGATCCTCTTTCTTTCCTCACTAACATTAGCAGGCATAGCAAGCTCCACAGGCACATCAAGAGCTGCGCCTACCATAGCAAGAGCTACTCCCGTATTACCAGAAGTGGCATCTATAACCGTTTTTCCCTCTAATAAGCCCTCTTTCATGGCAGAAAGGAACATGCTAAGAGCAGGTCTATCCTTTACAGAGCCTCCGGGATTAAAGCTTTCAAGCTTTGCGTATATTTCCACCTTAGGAGAGATATCCTTAGGAACTATTTTCCTGATCCTGACCAAAGGAGTGTTTCCCACAAGGTTCAGTATAGAGTTTCTAAGCTTCCTGTATGGCTCATCATGCTCACCCAAAACCCACATTTAAAGGAAGATTATAACTAAAGCTCTCTGCTGTCCAAAAAAATGGTAACAGGTCCCCAGTTTACTATATGCACTTCCATGCTTGCACCAAACCTTCCTGTGCTTACAGGCACGCTCTTAGACATAACCTCCACAAAGTAGTCATAAAGCTCCTTTGCTCTTGATGGGTTTTCCGCTTCTTCAAAGCTCGGTCTTCTACCTTTTTTTATGTTAGCATAAAGAGTAAACTGAGACACTATCAAAACAGAACCCTTCACATCAAGAACCGAGTAATTAAACTTACCCTTTTCATCTTCAAAGACGCGCAAGTTTAAGATCTTATTTGCTAACTTATCCGCATCTTCCTGTGTATCACCTTTGCCTACCCCAAGAAGCACATTTAACCCCATCCCTATTCTGCCTACTTCTTCTCCATCCACTAAAACCCAAGATGCCTTTACCCTTTGTACAATAGCCCTCACTGTCTAAATTACATTATAATTAAGAACACAAAAAGGAGGAGGAAGATGAAAAAAGCTCTCGTATCTTGCCTATTTATCCTTTGTACTGCACAGGCTCAAGAATACAATTTTAACGTCTTGGACGGTATAAACGAGTCCCTGAGGATCATTGAAGTTGCCTACAAGTCTGGCGCAGAAGAAAAAGACAGGTATCACTTTGGAAAAGCCAGAGCATACAGTGACATATCCATGTATTTAGCATCAGAACAAGACGGGATAGGATCAAAGATCTTTGCTATAAAGAGTATGAACTCAGCCTCCAAAGCTTTAGGTGGTCTAAAAGGTGTAGATCCTATGGAGTTTATCCCTGATGATAAGTTTGAAAAGCTAACAGGACTAAGTCTAAAGGAAGTGAATGAAAGACTCCAATACATTAGAGAAAACAAAGGTGAAAACTGTGCACCTGATGAGCTCGCAAAGGCGGAAGCATACTACGAAGCACTTTCTTATGAGGTAAACAAGGAAAAACCCAACCGTCTTGTGCTTATAAAGTTATACAACGATGTAGTAAATAACAGCTTCTCTGCGCACGAAAAGCTAAAGTCCGCCATGGACAACAAGCTTGAATGCTATACGGGAATGACACAGATAGTCAAAGCGGAAGAAGAGATGCCCAAAGAAGAAGAGAAGCCTAAGGAGGTTCTTCCCAAAGAAGAACCACTTATGGTAATTGCAAGAATTCACTTTGACTTTAATAGGTATAGCATAAAGAAGGAATACATTCCGCTCCTCAATCAGGTGGTTAAGACTCTCAAGGAAAATCCCAACGTAAGAGTTAGAATAGAAGGCTACACGGATGACATAGGAAGTAAAGCATACAATGACAGACTTGCTTTAAAAAGGGCACAAACTGTTAAGGACTATCTTGTAAAGCACGGTATAGAGGAAAGTAGGATAGAAACTGTAGGTTTTGGAAAAGAAAAGTACATAGCAGATAACAAGACCCCCATAGGTAGGTTTACCAATAGGAGAGCAGATTTTATCATTTTGAGACTTTCTTCTCAGTAAATATGATAATTCTTATAAAGATAGCAACAAAGGTAAAGGCTCACGGCACAACACGAAGCGCACCATCATCTTGGACAGCACGAAACAAGTATTTAGCCATTGTTAGTAGGGTTAGGCATCTTACTTTTCCCTATATCAGTAACAGTCTACTTAGCGTGGCATCAGCAGGTAATGGGGTACCCAAAATGAACTTTGTTATACCCATTATCCTGACCCTCATACTTTGGACTTCAAGTTTTACCGTACTTGTTTCTGAAAAATTAGCTGAAGCGGGCAAAAGGGGTGCATCAGCGTTAGGGTTGGTTATCACATTTTTGTTGGGAACAGCTTTTGTAATCATTCACTTCAATGAATGGCAACACCTATGACATGAAGGTTTTACTCTTAGCGCCAATATGTAGGGTACTAGCTTTTACGCTCTTACGGGCATACACACATCTCGCGTACCTGTAAGTTTAGTATCTCAGCTGTATGTACTTTGGTTGCTTATATCTGGTAGAATGTCTCCTCATAAAACCACCATGTTCAAAGCGATTAGCATATACTGGCACCTTGTAGGCCTCATGTGGCTCTTAGTGGCAAGCAGTGCCTATATCATAGGAGGCTTAATATGTATCTTTAACTTACGCTTACATCCAGAGGCCAGAAAGAAAAATTAGGAAGAGTTTAAGAAGGAGTATCACCTAAGGAGATAAAGTTCTATATTTAAATTAATATGATAGACACTCATTGCCACTTGGACCTTCTTAAGAAAGAGGACCTTGAGGATACTCTCAAAGATACCTCTCTTGAGTATCTCATAACGGTAGGTTATGATAGAAAGACCATAAAGAATGCTTTAAAACTTGCACAAGAAAACGAGCGTGTTTTCTGCGCTATAGGCTTTCATCCTCATGAAGCGGACAGTGTCAGCGACGATGATCTCTTGTGGTTAAAAGATCTTGCAAAAGAGAATCACAAAGTAAAAGCCATTGGCGAAATAGGTCTTGACTTTTACAAAGACTATTCGGATAGGAAAAAGCAGGAGGATTTATTCAGGAAACAAATTAACATAGCAAGAGAGTTGGGCCTTCCTATAGTAGTTCATAGCAGAGATGCGGAAGAAAGAACTATAGAGATCCTAAGAGAAGAGAGAGCATACGAAGTAGGTGGAGTTATTCACTGCTTTACGGGAAGCTACGAGTTTATGAAAAAGTGTGTGGACCTTGGCTTTTACATATCTTACTCTGGGATAATAACTTACAAGAACGCAGAGACTCTTAGAGAAGTAGTTAAAAAGACACCTACTGCGAGGATACTCATAGAGACAGACAGTCCTTTTTTAGCGCCCCAGCCCGTTAGAGGAAAGCCTAACAAACCTTCCTACATATGGTATACAGCGGAAGTTATGGCACAGCTCGTTCCTAACTCTTCTGTTGAGGATATAGATCGCATGACTTCCGAAAACGCCAAACTACTTTTCAACATAGGAAATATGGTAAAAAAAGATACCATAACCTATGTGATAAATAACAAGCTCTACATAAACCTAACTAATAAGTGCAACTTGCACTGTGCCTTTTGTCAGAGGGAAAGGGAGAGAAACTTTATGGTAAAAGGTTATTGGGTTTGGACATCAAGAGATCCAAGCGTTGAGGAAGTAATCAAAGAGATAGGAGATCCGACAAAGTACGATGAGGTGGTTTTTTGCGGATATGGCGAGCCTACACTGAGGTTCTCAGCGCTCAAGGAAATAGCCAAGTATGTAAAGTCAAAGGGTGGTAAGGTGCGCGTTGATACAAATGGTCTCATGTTTACCTACCTTCCAGAAGAAAAGTTATCAGAGCTTAAGGGCTTAGTTGATGTTTGGTCTGTTAGTTTAAACGCTCAAGATGAAGAGACGTATAATAAGGTTTGTAGGCCAGCACAAGGTGATGCTTTCAACAAGGTTATAAGGTTCATTAAAAAAGCCTTAGAAGAAGGTTTTGAAGTAATTGCCACAGCAGTTGATTACGAAGGTGTTGATATAGAAAAGACAAGGAAACTTGCAGAATCTCTTGGAGCCAAATGGAGATACAGACCCTACGAGGTGGTAGGCTAATAAAATACACTTATCTGACCAAAGGTGGTAAAATGGAAAATGGAGGGTATTATATGATAGATCCGGACATACTTTTGCTTGCTATAGTTAATATGGCGAAAGGAGTAAAGAGCTTGATAGGAGATAAATGTACAAAGGCAGTACTCAGAGACGCGGGAAGACAAGCAGGTCCTAAACTTTTAGAGAGTTTGATGTGGTATCTTCCTGAAACTCTAACACAAAAAGAAGCCTTAAGAAAAACCTGTCTAATACCTCTGGACTTGGGTTTTGCTGATAGGATAGAAAAGGTGGATGGAGAGATAAAAAATGAAAGGAAAAGGATAACTCTTATACCAGAAAGTGTAGAAAGAGGTAGGATAGTTTACAAATATTGATGAACATAGAGAACTTTCAACTCAATATAGAGCTTTTCTACCTTATTAACCATACAAGAAGCTCCATTTTGGATACATTCTTTGGACACTTTTACTTGCTTGGAAAGGGCTATATCCTAATACCCATCTTGGTTTTTGTTGTGGTTTTCCAAAGGGAAAGACTCTTACTTTTTCTTACTTCTCTTACTATTGAAACTTTAAGTGTACAGCTTTTAAAGATGTATTTTAATTTACCAAGACCCGCAAGTATGCTTACAGATGTGTATCTTCTTGAACCTTTATATCACAGATCCTTCCCTTCTGGAGACACTGCTATGGCTTTTCTTCTGGCTTCCTTTTTTTCACCTGTTGCTAAAGTTCCTCTGAAAATTCTACTGTGGCTTTACGCACTTTTGATTGCATATGGTAGGATATACGTGGGTGCACATTTCCCTATTGATGTGCTTGCGGGAGCACTTATTGGCATAATATCTTACTATGTAGTCTGCAAAATAAACAGGAGAATCTCACATGTTTCGTTTTGAGCTTATTTGCTCTGATGGAAAAGCAAGAAGGGGAAGATTAATTACACCTCACGGGATTATTGAAACACCTGTCTTTATGCCCGTTGGAACTCAAGGAACTGTAAAAGCTATGATACACAAGCTTTTGGAAGATATAAATGTACAGATAATCCTTGGTAATACCTACCATCTTTATCTTAGGCCTGGTCCAGAGGTTATAAAGCTTGCAGGTGGCCTTCATAACTTTATAGGTTGGCATAAACCTATCCTTACAGATAGCGGTGGCTTTCAGGTGTTTTCTTTAGCTAAGGGAAGAACTAAGGACAAGAAATCAGCTGTGAGGGTGTTTGAAGAAGGTGTAGAGTTCAGGGACCACCTTTCTGGCTCCTTGCATTTTTTCACACCTGAAAAGGTCATAGAACTGCAGGAAATCCTTGGTTCTGACTTTATCATGCCCTTAGATGAGTGCGTGGAGTATCCCACCACTTACGCTTACGCAGAGTCCGCTCTTTTGAGGACCCTAAGGTGGCTTGACAGAAGTATAAAACACAAGAAAAGAGAGGATCAGGCGCTTTTTGGTATAGTCCAAGGTTCTACTTTTGAGGATCTGAGGGTACTTTCTGCTACCGCTACTGTGGAGAGGGACCTCTTTGGGTATGCCATAGGTGGACTATCCGTAGGTGAGCCAAAAGATATTATGTACCATATCACAGAAGTAGTGTGCGAGTATCTGCCTTGGCACAAACCCAGATACCTAATGGGAGTGGGCATGCCAGAAGACATTATAGAGTGTGTAGCCAGAGGTATAGACATGTTTGACTGCGTAGCACCAACTCGTATGGCAAGGACAGGCACCCTCTTTACTCATTCTGGAAAGCTCAACATAACCAACGAGATTTATAAAAAGGACTTTTCACCCATAGACGAAGAGTGCTCTTGCTATACATGTAGGAACTTCACCAGAGCATACCTAAGACACCTTTACAAGTCTGAGGAAATATCCGCTTACATACTGGGCACCATACACAACCTGAGCTTTTACCAAAAGCTTATGCAGGACATAAGGAAAGCTATAGAAGAAGGACGCTTTGAAAGTTTTAGAAAATCTTGGTTAGAGAGATACTCAAACAAGTTATGTTAGAATTTATCACATGTTTGTGTATGAGAAGGTAAGTTCCGAAAGGCTCATTATACATCTTCACGGCTTTGCATCAAATGTAAAGAGCTCAAAAGTGATCATGCTAACAGATTATGTCCACAAAAGTGGAAAGTTTTCCCTATTTTGTATGGACATGGATTACCACACCACCACTACTACAAAGGTACTAGAATTTCTTGATGTGCTTCTTAAAGGCTTTAAAGAGAGCTACAAAAAGATTATCCTTTCGGGTAGCTCTCACGGAGCGTATATAATCCTAAATTACATTAGGTTCTATGGAGAAGATCTTGTGAGCTCTGCATTGCTTTTTGCACCATCTTACTCAACTTTGCAGTTAACCCTTGCGCAAGAAGGTATAGAGAAGTGCCAAAGATGGCTAAGAGGAGAAGAAGAGCTGGTGATATATGAGTGCGAAACGGGTTTGCATCTCACCATACACAAAGATTTTGCTAAAGACATACTGGAGAAGGGCTACGAGATCATATCAGATGGACAGGTGCATTTCCCTCAAGAGCCACATGTGCCTATACTAATAGTTCATGGCACTCAGGACGAAGTGGTGCCAGTAGAGCATTCAAGGACTTTTGTGAAAAAGGTAAAGGTAAAAAAGTATATAGAAGTAGATGACGATCACAGACTTAGTAAGAGTTTTGCTAAAATATTGTATGAGGATAAAATTTTTGAGGCTTTTGATTGATGATTATCATAACACGGTAAGTTCAAAGGCATATAGTTATAAACTGTATTAAGAACTAAAAAGGAGGTGTTAGCTATGTTTGAATACAGTGAAAAGGTACTTGATCACTTTTTGAACCCAAGGAATGTGGGTGTGCTTGAGGATGCCAATGCCATAGGTCAGTGTGGTAATCCTGCATGTGGAGATGCCATGCTGTTTACTCTTAAGATAAACCCAGAAACCGACATCATAGAAGATGTTAGGTTCAAAACCTTTGGCTGTGGCTCAGCTATAGCGGTCTCCTCACAGCTAACCGAGATGATAAAGGGAAAACCCATCAGCTACGCTCTGAATCTTACCTACAAAGACATCTTTGACGAACTGGGAGGATTACCACCTCAAAAGATACACTGCACCAACTTGGGATTGGAAACCCTGCATGTAGCCATAAAAGACTATCTTCTCAAGCAGGGAAGGATAGAAGAAGCGGAGAAAATACCCGATTGCTACGAAGAGGAAGAAGAAGAAAGTAGAGAGTTTGAGTTTCTATCTACATGAATAAAAGGGCTGTTGCTCTTCTCTCTGGAGGGCTTGATAGTAGCTTAGCTGTCCGCCTTCTTAAGGACCAGGGCGTTGAAATTAAGGCTTTGTACTTTTACACAGGTTTTTGTATTACAGAACACAAAAGGCGCCTTGGCCTTAAGAGGGAAGATGGACAGCAGTATGTCAATCCTGCCATCAGAGCAGCAGCCCAGCTTCAGGTACCCATAGAGATCGTGGATATTTCTCAGGAGTATTTTGATGTGATCCTAAACCCTAAGTATGGATACGGTAAAAATGTAAATCCTTGTGTGGATTGTAGAATTTTGATGCTAAGAAAAGCTAAGGAAATTATGGAAAAAGAGGGTTACTCCTTTGTTGTCACTGGTGAGGTGTTAGGACAAAGACCCATGAGCCAGACAAAGGAGAGGCTAATGCTTATAGAAAGAGAGGCAGGGCTTGAGGGCTATGTGGTAAGACCTCTCTCTGCAAAACTACTCCCTATGACAGTGCCAGAAAAACTTGGTCTTATAGACAGAGAAAAACTTTTGGGTATAAGGGGAAGGGGTAGAAACAGACAGATAGAGCTGGCAAAGAAGTACGGCCTTGAATACGAGCAACCCGCAGGTGGGTGTTGTTATCTTACTGACGAGAATTATGCCATCAAATTCAAAGAGTCCCTTGCAGTAGATGGTTTTATTACGCGTGAAGATCTTGTGCTGTTCTCTGTTGGTAGACACCTAAGGCTTCCATCTAAAGCAAAGTTAATAGTAGCAAGAAACGAAGGAGAGGCAAAGTTCTTAATGACTTTCAAAAATCGCTATGATCACGCTTATAGAAAAGATGGCAAAGGTACTTTTGTTTTAATAAAGGGAGATCTACCAGAAGAGGAGTATCAGCTTGTGGCGGATATAGTAGCCAGGTATTCAAAAAAAGAGCCATGTTATGTGATCCTTAATGTAAAGGGAGAGCAAAGGGAGATATGGGCTCAACCTATTGATGATGCCTTGTTGGACAGCTTTAAAATATACACTAAGAAAGAGGTTGTGAGATGAACTTGGAAGATATTAAACCTGATGTGGTTCATGATGTAGTGGGCACTTTTTGTCCTGTACCTATAGCAGAGACTTCTAAGGTTATGAAGAGTATGAAGATAGGCGAAATCCTTGAGCTTATAGCAGATGATCCAGGTGTAGTTGAAGACATTCCCGCGTGGTGTAAAGCTACAGGACAGGAGTTTCTTGGGATGTATGAAGAGGACGGAGAGTATCATCTCTTTGTGAGGAAAGTAAAGGAACTATGAAGGATAGGATAACTTTTGATGTAAACCTCAAGCAACTCATTGAAGAACTGCCTCAGGTAAAGGAACTTCTGTATGATCACGGACTTAGAAAGCTTGAGGAAGAAGATATAGCGGATGTGGTGCTTGATAAGCTTACTTTGAAAGGATTTTTTAGATTGATGGATTTGGATGACGAAACTCAGGGACTCATATGGGAAAAGATACAACATTTATACAAAGAGAAGGAGGACAAAAAATGACACAAGAGGAGTTTAAGCAGGTAGAGGAAGTATTGAAAAAGATAAGACCTGCCCTTAGGGAACATCACGGAGACCTAAAGGTCGTTGATATCAAAGAAGGGAACGTGTACCTCCAATTTGAGGGCGGTTGCACCGACTGTCCCATAGTTGATGTAAGTGTAAAAGATGTGGTAGATATGGCTATACGTGGAAACCTTGCTTGGGTCAAAAAGGTGGAAATACTACAACCCAAACTTCGTATTGGATGAAGATCTCTGGAAAAACACAGGTTTATGGTATAGTAGGTTATCCTGTCAAACACTCTTTGTCTCCTGTGTTCCAAAATGCTTCCTTTGAGTATTTTTCTTTAGATGCCATCTATGTGCCTTTTGAAGTAAAGCCTGAAGACTTCACTACTGCCTTTTTGGGATTAAGAGCCTTAGGGGTAAAGGGTGTAAATATTACTCTGCCTTTTAAGGAGAAGGCGCTTGAGCTATGTGAGTTTGTAGATGAACATGCAAGGCAGATAGGTGCTGTAAACACTATAAAGTTTGCGGACAGGATAGAGGGATACAACACTGACTGGATAGGCTTTCTAAAAGCGCTAAAGGACTTGGAGGGGGACATAAAAAATAAGAAGGTTTTGGTTTTGGGAGCAGGTGGAACTTCAAAAGCTGTAATTTACGCTCTCAATATGGAAGGATGTTATGTCTATGTGTGGAACAGGACCAATCAAAAAGCGCTTGAGTTAGCAGAGAGATTTTCTATACATGTGGTAGGTAGTCCTGAGGATGTGCTTGATGATGTGGATATAATAGTAAACACTACTTCTGTGGGTTTGTCAGAGAAAGACCCTCAACTTTTTGATTATGAAAAGATAAAAGAGAGCCATACGGTTTTTGATGTCATATACAGGAGAACACCTCTTTTGGAAAAGGCTTTAGAAAAAGGGGCTAAGGCGCAAGATGGACTTGCTATGCTTCTTTATCAGGGGATAGAGAGCTTTAGGATATGGACTAATATGGAAGTGCCTTTTAGGGTTGTAAAAGATAGTTTATCTCTTTAGCTAACTATCTCTGTACCTATACCTTCTTCTGTAAAAACCTCTAAAAGTATGGAGTGCGGGCATCTACCATCTATAATGTGAACCTTTTTAACACCTGTCTGTAGTGCCTTGAGAGCACTTTTTACCTTTGGTATCATTCCACCTTTTATAGTGCCTTCTTTTATAAGCTGATAGATCTCATCTTTGCTTATTGAGGATATAACATTTCCTTGCTGATCTTTTATGCCCTCTGTGTCTGTCAGGAATATGAGCTTTTCTGCCTTCATGTATCTTGCAACTTCGCTGGCAACTACATCCGCATTTATGTTGTATGCTTCTCCATAGGAACCCACACCTATGGGTGCTATAACGGGTATGTAATTGTTGTCTATTAGGGTGGAAAGTAGGTGCGTGTTAATGCTTACCACCTGTCCTACAAAACCTATATCCTCTTCTGGTACTTCAAGTCCCAACTCTTTGAAGTATTCTTCTTTGTCCAATTTTTTAGCCCTTATGAGGTTTCCATCCCTACCAGAAAGGCCCACTGCATATACTTGCTCACCGCTGTGCTTGTTTATAAGTGCCACTATGTCTTTGTTTATATCTCCTGCAAGCACCATCTCCACTATGTGCATAGTCTCTTCGTCCGTTTTTCTCATACCTCCTACAAATTTGGTCTCTATTCCAAAACTCTCTAAGGTCTTGTTTATCTGTGGTCCTCCACCGTGTACCACTATAACCCTTATGCCCACGTATCTAAGTAATAGAACGTCCTTTGCAAAGCTCTCCCGTAGAGACTCTTGGATCATGGCAGAACCGCCATACTTGATCACAAAAGTCTTGCCATAAAACTGCCTTATATAAGGAAGTGCTGATTGTAGCGTTTTAGCCTTATTTACGAGCTCTTCTATGGACATGAGGATAGCTCCTTTAGGTAGTCCTTTATGCCTTCTTCAAGGGTATAGTCTGGTGTGTATCCAAGTTGATCCTTTATTTTACTAATATCTGCCTGCGTGTACTTCTGATAGAAGTCATAAGGGCAATCAAAGTACTCTATCTCTGTCTTTACATTTAGCTCTCTGCTTAGTATTTCCACTATCTCGTTAAAGCTTCTTGCGGTGCCAGTACCCACATTGAAGATACCAGACACATCCTTTTCTAAAGCTAGCATGTTTGCCTTTACTACATCTTTTATATAAACAAAATCTCTCTTTTGCTCTCCCCACTTGAAAAGTCTGGGTCTTTCGCCTGAGATGAGCTTTTTGTATATCTGGTATATCATACTTGCTGACTTGCCCTTGTAGGCTTCTCCTGGTCCATAAACATTAAAGTACCTAAAGCCCACCACCTTTATGTGAGGGTACTTTTCCATGAAGTTTGTGGCTATCCTGTCCATTACAAGCTTGGAAAAGCCGTATATGTTTTCGGGTTTTAGTTCTCCTTCTTCTCTCATGGGTGGTGGGACGTTTCCATACACACCAGCAGAAGATGCGTATATGAGCTTGGCTTTCCACGAAAGAACCGCTTTGAGCACATGCCTAAAGCTTTCCGCATTAACCTCCATCATCAGCTTTTGGTCCGTTATGGTAGTGTCTGTTATGGCAGCTTTATGAAACACTACATCAAACTCATACTCCTTTGTGATCCAGTTCCATAACTCTGCGTCCCTTATATCGCCCGTTATCACCTCTCCTTTGAAGCCAAGTAGGTTTTTAAAGTGACCAGAAGAAAAGTCATCAAGTACATACACTTTTGAGTTTGGATAACGCTCTTGCAAACTCTTGGCTATATTGGAACCTATAAAACCCGCTCCTCCTGTTACAAGCACTCTCATGAAGAAACCTCTGTAGCGCTTACCTCTTTAAGAGACTTTATTAGGCTTTCCAACTTGGCTTTTTCTGTATTTAGCTCCTCCTCTAATGACTTTGCCTTTTGCACTTCTTCCTGTGGTGCTTTCTTTAGGAAGTTTTCGTTGCTCAGCTTCTTCTGAATGTTTTCAAGGGTTTTTAGGACTTCTTGATACCTTTTAGTGTAAGAAGCTAAGAGCTCATTAACCTTTATGCCCTCCTCCACGGGTATGAAAAACTCAAAGTCTTTATAAAAGCCTGCTATGGAGTTTGCAGGTCTTTGCTCTACTTTGATAAGATCCTCAAGTCTTGCCAAGCTGAGTATGTGCTCTCTGAACTCTTCATACTCATTGTTATCTGCCCTATAGTAGAGCTTTATCTTCTTTGAAGGTTCTATCCTCAGATCGCTTCTGAGAGACCTTATGGCGGATATAATGCCTTTTATTTTTTCCACTTTTTCTTCTGCCTCTGGAAAAACTTCCTGCGGATTAAATGTGGGAAATTCTGTCAGAGATATGTCCTCTTTGTAAGCTGTGGGTAGCTTGGAGTAGAGCTCTTGGGTTATGTAAGGCATAAAGGGATGTAAAAGTTTGAGAATTCTGTCAAACACGCTAAGGAGTACTGTTTGTACAGTTATCCTCTCTGCCTTTATCTTTGCTTCTTGTAGCTGTTTTTCTTCCTCAGATAAGCCATCTTTGGGTTTTGCGTAAAGCCTGAGCTTGGACATTTCCAAGTACCAATCACAGAACTCTCCCCAGACAAACTCATAGAGAGTTTGGCTTGCTGTAGAAAACTCGTATTCAGATAGAGCCAAATTGACTTTTTGAATGACTTTGTTTAGTTTTGTGAGTATCCAAAGGTCTTCAGTTCTTGGGGGTGATGCATAGGGCATGTTTTGAAGAAGATCATCGTCTAAGTTCATGAGGATAAACCTTCCTGCATTCCACAGCTTGTTGGCAAAGTGCTTGTATCCCTCAAACCTCTTTTCTGACAGTTTTATGTCTCTGCCTTGTTGGGTAAGCACCGCAAGGGTGAATCTCAGAGCATCTGCACCATACTTGTCTATTATGTCCAAGGGGTCTATTACATTGCCTTTGGTTTTTGACATTTTTTGTCCCTTTTCGTCCCTCACAAGGGCATGTATATAAACATCTTTGAAAGGAATTTCTTCCATAAAGTAAGTGCCCATCATTATCATGCGCGCAACCCAGAAGAAGATGATGTCAAAGCCTGTCACCAAAAGGTCAGTAGGATAGAGGTTTTCAAGGTCTTTGGTCCTCTCTGGCCATCCAAAAACGCCAAAGGGCCAAAGGGCAGAAGAGAACCATGTATCTAAGACATCCTCCTCCTGCACTAAGTTTTCAGAACCGCAGTGCTTACACCTCAAAATAAACACATACCTTTTTGATTTAGGGTCATACTTGTATCTGTTTCTTTTTTCTGTAAGCAGTGCCATAGGATTTAGGTCTTGGGATAAAAAGAGTCTAAGGGAGTGAGCGTCCACTTTTGTGGAGTGATACTTATGGAAGGCAAACTTTTTGTAAAACTCAAGTACTGTCATCTCAGGGTGAGCGAAGGAAGGTGAGTTTAGAACTTTATCCACTTCTTCTGGAGTAAAGGCGTAGTCTATCTTGCCGTCCGCTATAAGGTTAAAGATGATCTTGTCATAAACTCTGTCAAAATCATCATCTGTGAATACATTCTCCTTACCACAATCCCTACAGTACCAAACAGGTATGCGATGCCCCCACCATATCTGCCTTGATATGCACCAATCTTTTAAGTTTTCCATCCACTGCAGGTATATCTTTTTCCAACCCTCTGGTATAAATCTTATCTTTCCTTCTTCAACAACCTTTATGGCTCTATCCCTTATTCTTGGGTCTGAAACCTTAACAAACCACTGTACAGAGACCATAGGCTCTATAGTGGTCTTACATCTGTAGCACTTACCTACCGCATGCCTATGGTGCTCTATCTTTTCCAAAAGCCCCATTTGAGAGAGTCTTTCCACTATTTTCTCCCTTGCGGTGTATCTGTCAAGGCCACTGAACTCACCTGCATTTTCGTTCATACGAGCATGCTGGTCCATAACCTTTACAAAGGGTAGATTATGCCTTTTGCCTATCTCAAAGTCCTTTGGGTCGTGAGCGGGTGTGATTTTGACCGCTCCTGTACCAAAGTCTGAGATTACCGACTCATCCGCTATGATGGGTATCTCTGGTGGTACATCTTGTCCTGACATGGACTTTCTTTCCCAATTTACTAATGGAAGTCTCACCTTTTTGCCTATAAGATGTTTGTATCTTTCATCATCAGGATGGACCGCTACCGCAGTGTCTCCCAACATAGTTTCTGGTCTTGTTGTTGCAACGGTTATGTATCCAGACCCATCCACTAAGGGATACTTTATGTAGTAAAGCTTTCCATCTTCTTCCTCGTGCTCCACCTCAAGGTCAGAAAGAGCGGTAAGATCTCTGGGACACCAGTTTATTATGTACTCACCTCTGTATATGAGACCATCTTCGTAGAGCTTTCTAAAAGCGTATCTGACAGCCCTTGAAAAACCCTCATCAAGAGTAAATCTCTCCCTTCCCCAATCAACACTCACACCGAGCTTTTCAAGCTGTTCCTTTATAGAGTTTCTGGAAATGGGCACCCACTCCCAGACTTTTTTAAGAAACTCCTCCCTGCCAAGGTCTAACCTGTTTTTACCTTCATCTTGCAGTTTCCTATCCACCACATACTGGGTAGCAATACCTGCGTGATCAAAACCCGGTACCCACACTACGTTTTTACCTAACATTCTCTGCCATCTGCATATGATGTCCTGAAGGGTAGCGTTCAGAGCATGACCCATATGAAGGGAGCCTGTTACATTAGGAGGAGGTATAACTACAGAAAACTTGTTTTCCTTATTGGCTTCTGGTACATGGTATAGAGCCTTTTCTACCCACCTTTTGGAATGCTTGTCTTCTACAGCTTTGTGGTTGTATTCACCTATGTCTTTCATAGGTTATTTATTATAAACTTGAGTAGTGCCTTTTGAGTGTATAGTCTATTTTCTGCTTGTGTAAATATGAAATCTGCAAACCTTTCAAAAACATCTTCTGTTATTTCCTCACCTTTGTTGGCAGGCAGACAGTGCATCACCTTAACATCTTCCTTCGCATGAGACAAAAGCTCCGCATTCACCTGATAGGGCATAAAGGCCTTTAGTTTTTCTTCGCTTCTTTCTTGGTTCATACTTACCCACACATCTGTATAGACTACATGTGCATCTTTTACCGCTTCCACAGGGTTTGTAGTTATGTATATACTACCGCCTGTGATTTTGCATAGATCCTCGCCTGCCTGATAGTAAAAACTGCTTGGTTCGTAGCCTTCTGGGACCGCAACAACGAGGTTAAGACCAAAAAGTCCCGCAGCCACGAGCCAAGTATTACATACATTGTTACCGTCACCCACATAAGCTATCTTTATGTTCTTTAGGTCCTCTTCAAAAGTCTCGTAAAGGGTAAATACATCGCTAAGCACTTGGCAGGGATGAGACATGTCTGTGAGCGCGTTTATCACGGGAATAGTGGAGTACTTGGCAAATTCCTCAAGCTTTCTGTGGGAATCTGTTCTTATGATTATGCAGTCCAAGTATCTGGATAGAGTTCTTGCGGTGTCCTTTAAGTCCTCACCCCTTGATATCTGAAGGTTTTGCTCTGCGAGATATATGGCATGCCCACCCAGTTGGTTTATAGCCACTTCAAAAGACACCCTTGTCCTTGTGGAAGGTTTTGTAAAAAACAAACCTACGTTTTTCTCCAAAAGATACTTTTGAGTATCTTTACCCTTTTTTATGTCCTTTGTGTCTAAAAGTATGCGCCATCCTTCATCAGGAGTTATGTCCCAAAGGTCTATAAAGTTCCTTACCATCTAAAATATTATACTCTAATCGCACAAAGTTTTATGACATTCATAAAGATTTCTTATTGAAATATCTTTTTTAAATATTTAGAATAGCAGATTTAAAAAGGTGGCCTTGTGGCTACCGCAGGTGGCTTTTGGTGCCTAAGCATGTTTTGGCAGCAGTAGACTCTTCATTACTTAGCACCGCGCTAAAAGAGCTTCCAGAAGGTGTTTTTGAGGAGCAAGTGCTTGAGGCTCTTCCAGGCAAAAAGCCTCTAATAAAGAAGAATTATGAAACACCTGTAAAGTACTTTAATGAAATATTCACTCCTAACGATGTGTTCTTTGTAAGGTATCACCTTGCTAATATACCCGAGATAGATGCAAAAACTTGGAAGCTCACTGTAGGGGGTCATTAACAGCGCATAGATCTTTCAATCAAGCATGCTTATAATTAATCACGTGAGCAGACTAATCCTTGCTTACGAGATTACCTTGCCCCAAAGAATTTACCCACACT
>ERZ1669248.465-NODE-465-length-19833-cov-18.137425_pt1 | contig 19833 bp, 10 predicted proteins | sample MGYA00579296_ERZ1669248 | MGnify/ENA primary metagenome ERZ1669248 (study PRJEB41166, sample SAMN08046057) | hot springs metagenome | biome: hot spring; feature: neutral hot spring; material: thermophilic sediment; isolation source: thermophilic sediment from...
TGCTGTGAGCCGAAACGAACCTAAAGGCAGATTTTTAGAACACACTCACGAGTGTGTTTGAGAATTGTCAGCATAGCCCTCACAAACCGCTGACACAAGCAGTAACTAACAGTCATCGTCTGGCAAAGTGAAGGAGGAAGGATTTGCGGCTTACGCCGCTCCTACATTGCTGTTATGAACCGAAGGGCAGATTTTTGGAACACACTCGTATTGGGCAACTTTCAGAAACGGAGACAAGTAGCATGGCATAATAGCGGCAGGGAGGTGTGGAAGATGGAAAATGGGTTTGGTTGGCTGTTTTTGGTGCTTTCGGTTTCCGTCTCATTGGCGACTCAGCCTGTTAACCTTCACCGCATTGTCGCTTTGATGAACTTGAGCGAACAGGCTAAGCGAAGGCTGCTGCGCGACGGCGTCCTCGTTGTCTCCGACCGCAGCGAAACGAACCTTTGGAAAGCCTATGATGACCTGACCCGCTTTCACAATGTCCCTATTTTCGTCACAACTGATGCATGCCTCTACCAGTTCTACGAACTCCACAAAGCCGCAATTAGGGAAGTTGAGTCCAAAGGTCTTTCGCTGCTACTGCTCCAACTTCTCAAAGATTGGGCGTCAAAGGCTTACGCTCGTCTGAACGAACAAAAGTGGCAACGGGAAATTGAAAACGCCGCAATAGTTTTGGCAGTTGCGGGGAAGTTGCTTGACAAAAACTTTGCTTTGCCACAAAAGTTGAGCAAGCAAGTTGAAAACATCGTTTCAGAAGTCGTCGCCGCAAGACGAGTTGTTGAAGGTTTCCCCTTTGGCGAGGATTTCACTCAATACAAGCCGAGAGGGCACTACACAGCGAGTGAAACTTTACAATGCTACTTCCGAGCATACAAGTGGCTTGCAAGGCGTGTTTACGATGCCAACAAGGATGAACAACTTCGGACATCCGTCTTAATGCTTTGGCTCCTTGAGGAAGTGCCTAACGGTTTTGAGCGTTACCGAAAAATTGTTGATGTCATCCTTGCGCTTTCTGGAGAACCTGTTGGGATGACTTTGGCTGATTTGAAGAAAGCCCTCAACGCGGTCGGCTTGACTTGTAGCCAAGTGCTTGAAGACATGGGAGCGCTGCGGAAATTGAAAGAGGAACTGAAGAAGCCAATTTACGGGAAAGCAAAGGTTGTGACCCATCCCGTCCTGCCAATTGCTTCCCCACCGCCTCAATTGATGCCAGAGAAACAAATTCGCCCCTTGCCGGAAATTCAACTGCCTGACGCAGAAGTTTTGCAATGGACAGGAGACCCTCAAGTTCCGCAGCGAATGCCATCGGGGCTTGATGTCGCTGCTGCTTTAGGCTCCCAGCGTGCGTTGGAACTGATAAGCCAAAGTCCTTCAGGAAGTCTGGTTTTGGAACGAATCAAACCCTTCCGAGAGATGTGGTCTCAGTGGAGTGAAAGAGATTGGCAGCGAAGCGTCTATAACCTTTGGCTCTGGGCAATCAAGTCGCTTTTTGAAGTTGATGAAAGAACCCCTGAGTTTATGAAAAAGCCTGTCTGGCAAGATTGGAAACTAAACTCCGCTTTGGCTTCTTGGGCTCAACTGAGGCACGCTTACGGGCTCTACGGAGCACCTGTTTACATCTACGCAGGTTTGGTGGAAGAAATCCCCCTCGCTTACCTTGAGCCGAACCCGAAGTGTTACGAGCGGCTGTCAATCGCTGCGGAGAAATTGGCGGAAATTTTGAGTGAGGCAGGAATTATGTCAGGGCAAACGAAAAGCCATTTGGTATGGTTCGCTAATTTGATGAAGCGGTTTGCCAATATCGCTGAGAAAGAGATTCGTGGTGAACCTCTGAGTGAAGTTGAAGCCAAAATGCTCGCTGCTTTCGCCGATGTCATTTCCCCGCTCCCACGAGAGACCCCAGTCACTGTCATGGACATCGTAACTCACTCGCAAACAGGTCAAGTTTTGCATGTGGCATCTGGGAAGTTGCACCCCGTTTTGGTTGTCGTGGACGCAAAGCCTTACAAGCCCTTCGTGGCTGTCGGTTGGTCACTAAGTTACTACGAGTTCGCGAGACCAAATTTTGAAAGGTTGACAAACTCCGACTGGGAGAAGTGGCTTGACAAAGATGTAGCGAGACCTGAACCGCCAGAATGGGCATATTCGTTCAGGTGGTCGGCAGTTGAGGAGTTTGAGGGATTTGCTGAATTGCGAGAAGGCGAAAATCTGCTTTCCACCAACCTGACAGAGGCTATTCGCTTGCTGCGAGAAGTGGCTCAAAGGCATGAAGGGACTTGGGTCGGTGCAAAGGCTCACCTCTTACTCGCAAGGCACCTTGCCGAAAGGCACGAGTTTGAGGAAGCCCAAAGGGAAATTGAAGCCTTCTACCGAAACGCCAACATGAAGTTGATGAGCGAAGCGGAAGAAATTTGCATGTCAGTGGGATGGAGATGGGAAAGATTGGTGAGATGGCAGTTGGCTCAACCTTACCTGCATCGTCTGCTTGAATTGACAAAAACTCCAGAAAAGCCTTTGCCACCTGAAACAGAGCGTAGGAGGCAAGACCTTAGAGCATTAGCATTACTGCTCCAAGTAAAACTCCTTCCGAAAACCGAGCATGAGAAAGTTAGCAGGATTGTGGCACAAGTGTTAAAAGAGTGCCTTCGGTCAAAGTTCGTCCCAGCGGCAAAGGCAATTTTGTGGTGGTATTGGGTTCAACCGTTCACATTTGAAGCCATGCCGACAGAACAACAGCATCGCCAAATTCTTGACGAAGCCATAAAAATCATCAACGAACATCCGTCAAGTTTGTGGGCATGGTGGGTGGCTGGAGAAGCAAAGAGTTTCGCTCTTCAAACTTTGGAAGACACAGGGCGATTCTACGCTGCCGTTTCTAAACTCCGACCGCCGACGAGCAAATCGCCGGATGAAGTTGGGCTGCTAAGCGTATTTTCACCAACAGCGTCAATCTCCTTTGATAGACCGCCAATTGACCTTCACCGTTTGGCTTGGCTTCTTCTTGAAAAGGGTGAGTTTGAAAAAGCGTGGGAAGCCTTTCAGAAGTCAAAAATTGGTGACGAAAGGCTTCTTGCAGTCTTTGAAGCGTGGAAACGAGAAGGGAAGGAAGTTGCACGGGCTTTGGTGAGGATAGAGCGTGCATTTCAAGAAGGGTTACCCGACGATTTACTCAAAGAACTTGACTCGTTCCTTCAACACTTTCCCAAAAGCCTATGGGCGCCTTATGTCATGGCGAGCGCTGTTGGAGTTTACCGTGCGCTTGGCGAAAGCGAGAAGGCTTCTGAAATTGAAGAGCAATTGCTTAGGCAGTTTCCTAACAGCGAGGAGGCGAAGAGGTTAATAGCAAACCGGAAAGCAGAAGAACAAAGAAAGCGAGAACTTTCGCTTGCAACCGAGAACTTCTTGAAAAATTTGCTTAGGGGCACAAACATTGACCTTAAACCGTTTCTCTCAGTCGCCCAAACAGATTTACTCGCTTCGCTTGACAAATTGCTGGCTGAACACCGTGAATTGAAGGAACGAATCGTCAAGCAAGCGCTAAATGAAGTGATGAAGGGACATCAGACGGAAGCGCAACTCCAACTTGCACAAATGCTTCGGCAATGGCTCGTTGAGCGTTTTTGCGAGCGTCATCCCAACGACCCACTTGCTTACGAAGTCCTGTGGCAACTGACGGTTGTTGGGCGGGAGAAACACATCTCGCTTTGGAATTTGCCGAATATTGCTCCCTTTCTCCAAGCACCAGAAGGAACTCCTTACCGTGAACGAGCAGAAGATTTGCTTGAAAAGATACTGGCAGAGAGACCCGAGCGGACGATAGAAAGAGACCCGTTTTGGTTGTTGCTGGAATATGCGGAGCAGTTCCCAACACTTAAGCCGAGGCTGTTTCTAACGGCGGGTGAGTGGGCGATAGAGGATAGGGACTGGGAGACGGCTAAAAAGTTGCTGACCTATGCAGAAAAAGAGGGCGATGTAAAAGTCCGCAACAGAGCCAGAGAGGCGCTATTGCGAATTGAACAACTGCGACAACCGCCTCAGAAATTCGTGAAGCAACTTTGGGAGATTGACCTTTGGCAACCCCTTTTGCCATCGCCGAAGAAAGCGGAGGACTGCCTTAGAGCCCTCTTCCGAATCGCTTCCGCCACTCCCCTGCTGGAGAACGCGGAAACCGATGGAAAGTGGTTCGCAATGAGCAGCGAAGGCACCTTAACCTGCATAGAATTGCGAACAGGCAAAATCGCTTGGCGAAAAACTTTGCCCTTCAGAAGTTTCACAGTCGTAGACGGAACTGTTGTCTTAGTGACTAACTCTTGGGAACCGCCTTCCGGCGATGTCTTGCTCGTGACCGCTCTAAATGCAGCATCGGGCAAAATGCTTTGGAAGCGTGAGTTCAGAGGCGAACGGCTCGCTTTAGGGAGATGGCAAAACTTGTTGGTGCTCGCTTGGTTTGGAGCAGGCAAAGAAGGCAAATTGGTTTTCATCAACCCGCAAAGCGGTCAACCGACAAGCAAGAAAACTCTGACTTGGGAAGATTTCCTTGAGTGGCAAAGCAAATTACAGTCAAGGTCAAGCGGATACTCTTTGAGGACGAGCCTAACTGACGAAGAAGGTCGCTTGGTGAGAATGTGGATTTGTGAGAGGTTTTGGAAATCACCCGATAGGACAATTATAGTGCTCCTGCTTCCCGACGGCAAATTGGTCGCTTATCGTGCAACTCAAAAGTGAAACAGCGTTCCCCAAGCCTGATGAAAGTTAGGCGACACGGTAGGGCTTCACCGCCCAGCCAAAAGGGCTTCCTCAATGCTTTCGTTAATTTTGTTCACTTTTGATCGGCTCTTTTCACAACCTCCCCTACTATTCGCCAACGCATCGGGTCAAAGAATTTGCCGCTTCGTTCGGCGAGGTAGTTGGGGATTTCGGTGCTGAAGGGTTTAATTTCGGCGAGTAAAGCACCTCGCTGCTTCTGAGGAAGTAAATTCAGGTAGCGTGCATCATCAATACCTTTGCGAACTCCTTCAAGAGCGAGCGTGGGAAGTAGTCCATAAGAAACTTAGCCATCCACCAAAGTTTCAAAACCTCAGCACTTGCGTGTTGCAAAATCAGACTCAATCACGAGTTGGAGCAATCGGTTTCCATTCCCTCGCTCCCAAACAATCCAACCACTTGACAAAACAGTAGGTCAACACCAACAACGCTCCCCAAAATGGCGGTTGAAACCGTTTTGAGCCCGTTACCAGCCTCACACCTCTCAGTGACTTCTATACCGAGACTTAGCGAGTAAGCCTGAGCACTAACACAGCATCACCAGAGAACAGTGGTTTCAATGTTCGTTGGTCACCGCCTTCCACGACTCCGCCATCGCTACGCGTCCCTTTAATCGGGTGAATCCATTCTACCTTGAACTTGCCCTTCGCATTGGAAAGGTTGACAGTTACTTCACCGCCACTGGGCACAAAGACGACATACTGCTTACCCGGTGCCGCAAGGCAATATCGGCTTGATGCGAGTTCAGGTAACGGAAACATTGATGCCAAATCAACCGTCTCGGCAACCATCCTCGTTATGCCCATTGCCCTGCGGATTTCATCTGCTCCGGGGATGTCATCATCTTTGCGCCCAGCCCATGTCACCACTTTTTGCGTAAGTGCGACAATTCTGTCCATGAAAAGAGGATGGTGTCCTCGTGTGAAAGTTTTCCAAACCCATTGCGGGTTACCACCTTCGCCCCAAAGGTGGTCGGTGTCGTTGAGCACAACCTTGCGACCGTCATTCGGTGGAGGGTCGTCACGGTAACCGCCTTCAGGGTTGGGCGAAATCCAATCGGCTGGGCTATTGAAAAGGTCTTCGTTCTTCCCACTCCTCTGAGCGCCAAACTGGAAAGTCATCCCAACAGGATGCTGCTTAGGCTTTTTCGCTTCATACGACTTGATGAAGCGAATCATGTGATACTGCCACTCAGTTGAGTAGTTGCCCGCCTCATTGCAAATCTCGTAAAGCACATTGTCAAGGTCGTTCACGGTGTCAATGACCTTGCGGACATAGGATTCCTGCAGTTGAAGAATTTTCGGGTTTTTAAGCGTGTAGTATTCCTCCCAGTTTGTCCAGCCAATGCCGTTGATGTTGTTGTCGGGATGGAACGGGTGAAACTCCCGACCCTCATCTGCAAATTGAAGGCAGTGACCTTCAAAGAGCATGATAGACACAAATATGCCTCTTTTTGCTGCCGCTTCAACCCTTTGCCGCAACCGCTTGAAGTAGTCCTCGTTGAACTTTGTCAAGTCAAATTTCGGTTTGCCATCACGAGCATTGCCAGGTCCTGTCCGAGCCCAAGGGTGAGGCTCGCAAAAACTCAATGCACCTTGACGGTAGCGATATCGCGGAACTTCCCAACGCCACAACCTGACGAAGTTGTGGTTGTGCTGGACGAGAAAATCAAGATAAGCGTTGAAGTCAAAAGCAGGTGGTGGGTCTGACAGTCCCATGTTTTGCAAGTTGCTCCAAGTGTGCGAGCCAGTCAGGTAAATTGCCCGTTTGCCGTCATCGGTGAAATAGCGCGGATTTTGGGGATGAACGCGAAGCGTGCCCTTGATTTTGCGCTTTTGTGCTTCGCTACTGACAACCCACGAAGAAGCAGCCCAAAACATCGCCCCAACTCCCAAGATGAAACGCCTCCTCTCCATCAAAATCTCCTCCTTCCTTTTTACGCCTCAAAATGACCTCGTATCGTTTATTTTGCTGAGTAAGAGGGCGAGGTTTTTGCCAAGCAAATTGCGACTTAGCAGTTTATTGCGAGCACCGTTTTCGTCGCCTCGCTGAAGTTTTTGTCAAGTTTGCAAATGCCCATTCCCATCCACGCAACTCGTCAATTAGTGGCGAAAAGGTGGTATCAACATGCAGTGGGGTCACTGATACGAAACCTGCAGCGACTTCGCCCACATCCGTGCCGGGGATGGGTTCGCTGATAGGGCGCTCAGCGCCCCGCCAGAAGTAAACTCGCCCTTGCGGGTCAACTCGCTTCTCTGGCGGACCGACATAGTGCTTGAAGCCTCGCTTTGTTATCCTCAGCCCTTTGATTTGCTCAAGTGGAAGGTTCGGGACATTGACATTCAAAAACACGCCTCTTGGCAACTCAATTTTCAGCAATTGTTTTGCGAGCCATATAGCAACTGCTACTGCGGCTTCGTAACAGATGTCCTCAAATCCAGCGACTGAAATTGCAAAGGCGCGACATCCTTCCAATGCTGCCTCCCTTGCGACGGCGACCGTGCCTGAGTAAATGACATCATCGCCCAAGTTAGGACCGTCGTTTATGCCACCGATGACCAAATCAGGCGGACGGTCGCAAAGGACACGAATGCCCAATATGACGCAATCCGCTGGCATCCCGTTGCAGGCGTAAACGACATCGCCATCCTCGTCTCGCCATTCAAAAACCCGAAGGGGCTTGTGTAAGGTTATTGAATGGCTGCAGGAACTTCTTGGTCGGTCGGGAGCGACCACTATCACTTCGCCCAACGCTTTCATTGCCCGCTTCAGGTGCAACAAGCCTTGAGCGTGGACGCCGTCATCGTTGCTCAGCAAAATCAACGGCTTCTTTCTTGCCATCCTCGCACCGCCTTTCAAATTCTCCAGAAGGTTCAAAACTGTAAAGTGAGCGCTGCTCTGAATACAGACGCCGAGTAATCTTGCTCGGGTCTATCGCCTTTGCGCTTCGTCATAGTCCAAACAATTCCCGCACCGATATTGCGGGTGAAGTTATACGACAGTTCAGCCTCAATTTCGGTGACTCGGTAACGCCCGCCGAAAACGCCTGCTGGGCTGCGGTTCTGCAGCCGTGATGCCCTAACCCTGAGCGGAACTCGCTTCGTTATGGGAATTTGCAAACTCGCCGTTATGGCGCTGTAGTTTGTTTCCTCAAGTTGCGGAACCCTGTTTAGGATGCGAAGGTTCTGCATGCGAAGCCGTTGGTAATTGAGGGAGATGTTGAAGCCTTGATAATCGCCGTAGGTCAATCCGAACATGCCCATCAAAGTTAGCGAATCGTTCAGTTCCTCAAGGTAAGTGTTTCGGCTGCGGGTGAACTGGGCGAAGAGGTTGAGTTTTTGGGAGGCTTGCCAAGAGCCGCTTAAACTCAAGTCCTTTTGCCTCAAACTTCCCACTAACTCCGAACCTTTGTCCGAATTCATGACCAAGTCCACCGAAAGGACAAGCCTTTGCATTGGTGTCCACTGGACACCGAAAGTTGTGACCGTGCTTTCGTTACCCCTTCGCATCAGTGTCGGGGAAGGGCTCGGTAGGATTTGCCTCAACCTGCTGCGGGGTGTTCCCCAAGTTGATGAACCGGGACTGCCCCAACTTTCCAGACCGCTGCCGCTTGAGCCGTAAGTTCCAAATCCCCCTGTTGTCCCGCCCAAACCGTAACTTGGTCGTGCCGTTGTCCCAACACCAAAAGTTCCGTAGCCGCCGAACCCTGCATATCCTGTGCCCCAAGATGTTCCCAATCCCGTGTATCCGAACCCGACACCGCTCAAGACTCCACCGGCAACACCTGTCAAGGCAGTTCCACCCAGCAGGGAACTCACGCTGGCAGCGCCACTCAATTTTTGGTGCGAAAAGGAAAACTGCAAGTTCTGCCAAGGGGTGTAGTTGACTGAGAGAACACGCTGCGTCGCTTTTGAGCGATATTGCCTTTCTGGGCTGTCAGAACTGTTTTGCGTCCAATCCAAAGCCATTGACAGTTTACTGCCCGGCTGAAACACGAGGCTGAACCGCTTTCGGTCAGTTTCTGCGCTAGTTGCGGTGAGCGTTGGGTTTGTGTTGTCTTGACTTTTCGGTTTGTAAAAGTCATCGGAGCGTTCCCAAGCGCCGTCCAAAGAGAAGTGACCGAAGCGATAACCGAGGTATGCGGTTGTGAAGGTTTTTTCGGTCTCAACGCTTGTCCCGCCGCTTCCGTAATTGCTCCTCAATCTTTGGTGGCTGATTTGAAATCTCGGCAACTTTGGTCGCTCAAAACTCAACTGCAAACTCAAGTCTCGGTTTCGGCTCTCGGAGACCCCTTCCGATGTCCCGATGCCGAAATAACGACCGCCAGCGGTTTTGAGGTTCTGCCAATTTGCCACCAAAGACAAACCTTGCACTAACTCGTAGCGCAATTCGGCTGAAAGCCCTGTGTCGTTTCGGAAGAAGTCGGTGTTTTCAATCCGAGTGAAGCCGCTTCCGACTCGTTGCCAACGCAGGGAATATGCAAGCCTTTGATTTTCCCCGTTCAAACGAATTTCCGAAGCCCAACCGTTTCTATCGCCACCGCTGCTCATTCCGAACTGCCAACTTAGCCGCCCGACTTTGCCCAAGTTACCGTTCCAGTCAAGCCCCATCAACCTCAGCGTCCCGACGGTCGCCCTTGTGGCTGCGGCTCGGTAGTATTCAACGACGACAATGGCGCCTGCAGGCACAGGCTGAAGGAAGGTGACGATTCCTTGTGCGTAGTTGATTTGGTAGTGCAAGTCTTTGGTTTGTTGGACGCCGTTGACGAAAACTTTCTCGCTGCCGACCGCTACTGGGCGAACTTGCAAAAGGAACGGACCGGTTGTGCCTGTGCCGAGAAATTCTTCCCGAAATCGCTCAGCCTTCTCAGTAACGGTGAAGGGGACATTTTGCGTCAGGAAAGTTATGCCCAATCGCCCATTTGCACCTGTTCGCCAATTTGACCTAAAACCGATGAAGCGACCGACGCCGCCGTAGCCGACGCTCTCGTAACTGACCGCAATCGTTGAAGTCGGCGGGATAGGCGTTGCGAACATGAGTTGACCGTAGTTGTAGTCAATGGTGTAGTCAACCCCACGACGGAGAGGTCGTTCGTCAACCCTGACTTGTTCGCTGCCTTCAACGATAGGGCTGCGGCGCAGGAAGTAGGGACCGGGCGAGTTGTTGCCTTGAAAGACATCGGTCACGATTTGCGATGGCGTTTCAAAGGTCACTAAAACCAAATCGCCCGACTTGCCGAACTTGTGCTCAACTTGAAGCCCTTGAGCGTAGCGGGAGAAAGAGACAAATTGATTGCCCTGCAGCGACAAGAACAAATTGCCGAAGGTGAATTTCGTGCTGCCCGCGTTGTATTCGGTTCTGAACCTTTGTGCTGTCGGTGAGTAACGGGCAGGTGTCCACTCGCCTTTGATGGAGAGGTTGCCTATTTGCCAGTCAACTTGGAGCGAGCCGTAGGCATTGAAGCCTTTTGACAAGCCGTAGTTTTCGTATCGGTAGACTTGTCGCCCTTGATCACTCCCTTGGATTGTGCTGCCCACCTGATACTGAAAACTGGCGTAACCGTGAGCGGAAACTTTGAACTCAAATGGGCGCCTTTTGCGCTTCTTGATTTGCTCGGAAGGAGAAGGCGGTTGGTTTGAGGACGGATTGGTGGTTTGTTCAGGCGCGTCGCCAGTAGCCTCCTTACCCTCGGAAGGCTCTGCTTTCCCCTTTTCGGGTTCAGTTTCCTCGGACGAACTTTCACCCTTCCCCTCCTCTTCCTTGCGATCGGACTTTTCACTCTGCCCCTCGCTTTTCTCGTCAACGACCTTTTGCTGCCATTGGGTTGGTTCTGTTTTGTTCCCGCTTTCTTGTTCCCAAACTGTGGCTGAAAAGGCGAAGACCACACAAATTGTCAAGACCCACAAAACGGTTCTCATGGCTTTTGCTCTCCCCTAAGGGCTTGGAAGTTTTTGCGCCGTTGCCTTTTTACCCGACGGTAGCAAGTCGCGAACAACCCTTAACGCACCCTGACTCCAAGCGACCCGATGGGTCACCCCAGTGCGACTTTGCAGTTCATCCTTGTGAGCCAGATACCAATCGTAAGTTCGGCACAACGCTTCTGCGTTGCTATATTTAGGCTGCCACTGGAGTTTAGCCTTCGCTTTGTCAATGGCTACGAAAGAGTCTTTGTCGGCTGTGCCGTAAACCCACTTGTAAAGGGGCGAAAGTTTCAAAACTTCAAGCACCCTCAAAGTCGCCTTGACCAGACCTGCCGGCGTCGGGAAGACAAAGGCACCAGTTCCTGCGTGGTCACACAGCGCTTGGACATCGTCACGAACTGTCCCAAATCGCTCCGCACCGATGTTGAAAGTTTCGTTGACTAAGTTTGCGGGCAAGGTCAACAATCTCATCACCGCATCTGTCAAGTCATCAACATCCAGCAGTTGGTATCGGTTCAACCCACTTCCGATGACGGGGATGGGCTTACCCCGTTCAACCCAGTCAAAGAGGATTTGGAAAACGCCAAGCCTTCCCGGTCCAATGAAAGTTTTCGGGCGAACGATCGGCACAACCATTCCTTGTTTTCGGAACTGAAGGCAAATTTGCTCGGCTGCTATCTTGCTTTTGCCGTAAGGTCCGACGCCGTCAAGCGGGTCATCTTCATAGAGCGGGTGCTTTTCTGGGATGCCGTAGACCGCCGTTGACGAAATGAAAATCACCCGATCAATTCCCCGCCTCCGAGAACATTCCAAGACCACCTTTGTGCCGTCAACATTAGTGGTGAAAATGTCTCGTGGATGCCAAAGGGGCAAAGCAGCGGCGGCATGGATTACAGCGTCAACTTTGTCAAGGGACTCATCAACCGCTTTATGGTCACGGACATCGCCTTTGCGAAACTCAACTCGTTGCCTCCAACCCTCAGGGAGGGGCTCACCAATGGTCTCATACTCGGACAGGTCAAAATCGGCGATGTCCAACAAAACAACCTCGTGCCCTTCAGCCAACAACTTGCGAGCCATGTGCAACCCGAAGAAACCAGCACCGCCAGTTATGAGCACTCGCATTCAAATGCACCTCTGCCGACGAAATCGGCGTCGCTTCACGCCTATGGCAAAATTTTGCCGCTGATAAAGTCAGCCACTCTTTTACTCAAGGTCAGCAACTGTAGGGGCGGATGAAATCCGCCCGTAAAATTTTCGGACAGGCTTTGCCTGTCTCTACTTGCGGATGGAATCCGCTTGCAGGTTTTCGGGCAGGTTTCACCTGCCCCTACAGTTGTCCGCGCACCAACAATGTTTGCTGTAAAGAGCGAAATCAGCAATGACAATGCTTTCGTCAACTGAGCACTTTCCCCGCCAGCAACTCAAAATTTCGCCCAGCGGCGTTTCTCTGGGCTTCCACAAAGTTTGACAAGTCTCCGCTTCTGCTATCCCACTCCTCGCAAACTTGTCTTACCGCCGAAACAATCTCCTCGGCTTTTGCCGAAAGGGGTAGGATTTGACCTGAGGCGATTTCGCCGAGTATGTTTGCAACTTTCGGGTCGTAGTTCAATCCGACGAAGGGGACGGCAAGCAGGCACGCTGCGATCAAGGCGTGAAGCCTCATCGCCACAAGCAACCCGACACTGGCAATTCCCTTCAGCCCGTCAAACCAACCTTCGTAACGCCACCAATCAGCGGGGAGGGATTTCGCCAAAGGTTCAAGCACCAAATCGTCAGCGCCGGGCTGTAAAGGCAAAAGCAGAACTCGCTCACCCTCGTGAAGCAATCTCGTTAGCGAACCTACAAGTTCGCTTTCGTCCCACCGCTCTCTCAGCGGGCGGAGGTTAACCCCAAACCTTGCTCTTAATCCCCGTTTCGGCAACTCGTCCCACACGAAAGTTAAGTCGGCTGTGACGGAACAATTCTCAGTGTGAGCACCGAGTTTTTGGGCGAACTCAAAAGAAGCAGGTTCGCGGAAGGTGACTAAGTCGCACGCATTCAAAGTTGCCTTGACAATTTTTCGGCTCAAAGGGCGCTTCAGCGGTCCTAAACCTTGCCCGACCAACGCAACTTTTTTGCCTATCGCTTTTGCGAGCCAAACGAGCAAGCAATAAAAAAGCAACGAGCGAAAACTCGTAACATCTTGAAGCAATGAACCACCGCAACCGATCACGGCTTCGCATTTGCGAGCGGTTTGCAAAACTGCCCGCCAATCCCTTGGAATGGCTGAAACCCCATGTTCACCCGTCGTTTGGGAGGGGTTTCTGCTCAAGGCGATGAATTGGGAGCGTTCAAATCCGAACTGCTGACAACCTTTGAGAAACGAAGCGAGTGTCCATTCGTCGCCGAAGTTGCCAGCACCAAAATAGCCAAAGAGCAGGAATTGAGGCAAACCCTTTCACCTCTTGCTGCCGCGCCGCTCAAGGGGAATCCCTTGCTGGCACAGCGGGCAAGATTCCGGCTGAAAGGTTTTAAGGGGCAACCTCAACAGAATTTCGGTCCGAGTTGGGAGTTGCAGCGGGGTTTCACCTCGGTCAATGAGAACCGCCACTCCGACGACCTTTGCTCCACTTGACAAAGCCAAATCTAAAGTCGCCTTCACGGAACCGCCAGTTGTCACCACATCTTCAACGAGCAAAACCTTTTCACCGTGTTGAAGGGCGAAGCCTCGCCTTAGCACTCTTTGCCCGTTTTCTGTCTCAGCGAACAGGTAGCGGCATCCCAATTGTCTTGCCGTTTCAAATGCCAACACAATGCCACCAACCGCTGGACCGAGGACAGCGTCAATTCGCTCGCCTTCAAACCGCCTGACAATTTCGGCGCAAATTTTGCTGACCAGTTCAGGTCGTTCCAGCAGCCGAAACTTTTCAACATACTTGTCGCTGTGAAGCCCGCTGGTTAGCAAAAAGTGCCCTGTCAAGAGAGCACCGCATTCTTCAAGCCACTGGCGCATCTGCTCTTCAAAAGGCATAAACCTCACTCCCACAATTTTTGGCTCAAATTTCCATCCCGTCCCTCAACTCCCGCAGAAACCATTCAACGAAGAGGGGGATGCCTTCCTCAATGTGGACTTTGGGTTGGTAACCGAGCAGCCTTTGAGCCTTGGTTATGTCGGCGTGGGTCAAAGGTGGGTCAGTTTTGGGCATGGGCAAAAATTGCAAATTCGCCTTTTTGCCGAGAGCCTGTTCAAGCAGTTCAACCATTCGGAGCAACACGACAGGCTCACCGCACCCCAAGTTGATGATTTCGTAACCCATAGGTTTGTCAAGGGCTGCCTCAATCCCGTCAACGATGTCGTCAATGTAAGTGTAGTCTCTCTGGCTCGTCCCGTCGCCGTAAATTGGGACGGGTTCGCCTTTTACAATGCAACGAGCAAATTTGTGGATGGCAAGGTCAGGGCGTTGGCGTGGTCCGTAGACGGTGAAGAAGCGCAGGCAGGTTATCGGCAGTTCGTGCAGGTGATAGAAAGTGTAGGCGATTAACTCTCCCATCCGCTTCGTTGCCCCATAAGGCGAAATTGGACGGACTGCAGGTTCGTCTTCTTTGAACGGCGCTTTGGTGTCCGCGCCGTAAACCGACGATGAGGATGCAAAGACGAACATCTCAACACCGTAACGGCGTGAAAGTTCAAGGAGAATAACAGTGCCGAGCACATTGACTCGGTCGTAGTCAATGGGGCGCTCTAAGGAAGGCACAACGCCAGCGAGGGCAGCCAAGTGCACGACCTTTTGCGGGCGGTAGCGCTCAAAAAGTGCCTGCATCGTTCCTTGGTCGCAAATGTCGGCTTCAACGAAAACGAAATTTTTTTGCTCCCTCGCCCACCTCAAGTTTCGCTCTTTGATTTCACGACCGTAAAACAGCGGGTCAAAGTTGTCAACTCCGATAACGAAATCACCTCGCTTCAAGAGCCTTTCGGTGGTGTGAGAACCGATAAACCCGGCGCACCCTGTCACCAAAACTCTCGCCATTTCCCTGCCTCCTTTGCCAAGCGGTGTGAGCAACTTTGTTGCTTGGGTGGATGTTTACTTTAGCGCTTTCAGTAACTCCTTGACAGCGACTTCCAGTTGAAGGTCGCAGTCGTTGGCATTGTCTTCGGGTGTGTGTTCAACATAGATGTCAGGCTTGACACCGTAGTTTTCCAGATTGACCCCATCAAGGGTTCGCCAGCCTGTAACGGGAACTCGGAAGAAAGTTGAGCCGTCAATCAGCGTGACATTGTAAGTTCCGATGACACCGCCGTAAGTTGGGACTCCGACAAGTTTCCCCAATCCCAAATCTCGGAACGCCTTGGGGAAGATTTCGGCATCGGACGCCGAAAACTCGTTGATGAGAACGATTGTCGGTTTTTGCCAGACTTGGAAGGGTTGGGTGAAAGGCGGGGTGCCGCGATATTGCTCTAAAGCATAAAGCCTGCGCTTCAAGATTGCCAGCAACTCATCGTGAATTCTACCGCCACCGTTGAAGCGGACATCAATGATGAGCGCTTCCTTTTTGCCGACTACCTCAGCGTAAAATTCCCGTTCAAACTTGCGCAACTCGCTTTGACTCATCGCTTGGATGTGGATGTAGCCGATGCGACCACCCGACATTTCCTCAACTTTTCGCTTGCGCCTTTCAACCCAATCCTCGTAGACCAAACTTGACCACTGCCCCCTATCAATGGGCTTAATCTTGACAACTCTTGCCCCCTCTTTTGTCGGCTTGTCGTTCACCAACAACTCTACGACCCGTCCAGCCTTATCGGCGAGGGTTTCCCAAATTTGCTCATTGTTTGCGACATCAACGCCGTCAATTGCCAAGATAAACTCACCGACATTTAACCTGCTTTCGTCCCTATCCGCAGGCGAATTTTTGAGCACTGAAGCGATTTTCACTCCCGGACCGCGATGCTCTGGGTCAAACCAGACGCCCAAGTAGGCAGTGCTCGGACCGCTTACTGTCGGACCTCCAATTCCCAAGTGCGATGCGTTCAGTTCGCCGAGCATCATGCTGACCAGCGCGTAAAAGTCCTCTTTCAAGGCGACATGCTCAATCAAGGGGCGATACTTCTCGTGCATTGCGTCCCAATCAACGCCGTGCATCTTCTCGTCGTAGAACCGCTCTTTGAGCAACCTCCACCCTTCATCAAACATGTGTTGAAGTTCAACGAAGCGGTCAACGACCATCCGAGCAGTAAAGTTGACCGAGCCTATCGTGTTTGCCGGTCGGGTCAAAAAGCGTATAGAGCCGCCCGTTGACAAAAAGTAAAGTTTGCTGCCGTCAGGCGAGAACTGAAGTTGCGATGCGGAAACGCCCGAAGCCAATCGGGTGAGTGAACCGCCCTCAAGGGGGATTGACCAAATTTCAGGCTGGTCAACAGAAGTTGCAGTGAAAATGACGGTCTTGCTATCGGGAGAGACGGCAAACTCACCTTCATTGAAAGCGGTTGCTGTCAGGCGTCGGATGCGTTTGTGGATGTCGGCGAAATCAATCCTCACTTCGGGCAGTTTCTTCTCGCCTTCCTTCCGCTCAGCCGTTTTCTTCTCGGTCTCTTCTTCTTCGTCAAACTTTTCTTTCGGTCGCTCCAGCGGGAGCACATAAATGTCAACATTGTCGTCCGTTCGGTTGCTTCGGAAAACGATGTTTTTGCCGTCCCTTGTCCAGACGATGCTGCCGTTCCAGTAAGGCATTCTGGTGACATTTACGGCTTCCCCGCCATTCCAAGGGACGATGTAAAGGTCGGTGACATTGTTAGCGGGGTCACGGCGACTGAAGCATATCCACCTTCCGTCGGGACTCCATTCAAACTCACCGATGAACGGACCTTCAACGACGACTTTCTCCTCGCCGGTGTTCACATCAACCCAGCACAATTGCTTTCCGAAAGGACCGCGAATGAAAGCGACATAGTTGCCTGTTGGTGACCATTTGGGATTGCTTTCGGATGCGTTAGGAGTGTTCGTCAAGCGTCTCAGTTCCTTCGTCTTCACATCAACGATGTAAACTTCGTTGTTGCCATCTCGTTCAGAGATGAAAGCGAGTTTGCGGCTATCGGGCGACCAATCAATGTCAAAGTCGCGGTAGGGATGATCGGTGATTCGCCTTGCCTCGCCGCCTTTGTCGGCACTGACGACGAAAATCTCACCCCGCACGACAAAGGCAATTTGCTTGCCGTCTGGAGAGAGGGCGAACTCGGTCGCTTGGCTTGTCAAGGTCAGCCATTGCTGGCGGTTCTGAAGTTCATCGCTTGGAGCGTAAATTGTCAACTGCTTCGTTCTCTTGTCTTTCACGGAAACAACCCAAAGGGCGAAGTCGTGTTCGTAGACAATGAACCGACCGTCGCTGCTTAAAGACGGGTAAAGCACTCGGTCGGCATGGTCGGTTATTTGTTCCGCTTTCGGTTCCTGCCCGTTCTCCAATCCGCTGAATCTCATCCGCCAAATGTTGAAGACACTTTTTCTGTCGCTGACGAAATAGAGCCAACCGTCTTGTGAGACCATTGGCCACCAATCGTTGCCGTTGTAATTTGTCAGGCGCTCTGCTTTCCCTGTGGTGATGCGTTCACCCTCAATGCTTATCGGTAGCCTCCAAATCTCGCTGTTGGCACTTCCGATGTAACCTTTTCGCCACCAACTCGTTCCGCCACGACAGAACACGATGTAGCGACCGTCGGGTGAGAAGGTTGGTGAGTGCAAATTTGTCTCGTCCCTCGTTAATCGCCTCACATAGCCCGTTTCAACTTCCAGCAGGTAAATTTGGGCGAACCGATGGTCTCGGTTGCTGCTGAACACAATCCATTTGCCATCTGGCGACCAATCACCCAAGATGTCGTCAGCGCTGTGGAAAGTTAGCCGTTTAGGTTTGCCGCCAACCGCAGGCATCAAGTAAATGTCGTAATTGCCCTCTCGGTTGGAGTTGAAGGCAATCCATTTGCCGTCTGGGGAGAACTTCGGGCGGACATCATGGGCAGGGTGAACTGTCAAGCGAACTGCTTTACCGCCATCAATAGGTGCAACCCAAATGTCGCCCATGTAACTGAAGGCGATTTGCTTCCCGTCAGGTGAAATTGCTGGGTAGCGAAGAAACCTCGCCGGTTCAAGTCCCTCAGCCCAAACCGAAGCCACCAAAACAATCAACCAACTAAAGATTGCCAACTTCCTCATCGCTGCACCTCCTCTGAACCTTTGTTTTCGCTCGGAAAAAGTTTGACGCTGTTTCAAGCCATTGGGATTATCAGACGCTGAAGGTTTCGGGCTCGCTTTGAATTCGTTCTGCTCACTGCTGTGAGAATGAAACCAAGTAGTTGCGTTGCTTTTGAATTCCACGCCGAACTTAAAAACGAGGCAGTTGTTGTGGCATAAAGCGAAACGGCTGTCGCAAATTTGCATCAGTCGCCGAAATTCGTTTGCAAAAATAGACAGTTTGTGAGGTTGAGGCGGAATTTTGGGCTTGTTTTGGGCTGTTTTGGGCTCGTTTTTGAACGATAAAAATTTCTGCAACCTTTGAAAAATTATCGGACATTTTTAGGCGTTTCTGCAACCCGATTTCTGCAACCTGCCGATGGCGGATTTCTGCAACCCCCTCGTTTGCAAAAATGGTTGCAGAAATTTGACAGTTTTGGAATATACAACATCCTAATGGGCTGCTCTGTTGGAAAATATACAACCTTGAGGGCTATTGAGCAGTTTCCACAGAGGCTTCTACATAACGCGCTTCCTTCGGTAGGTCAAAGAACTGCTCAGCAAAAGCACGGACATCGCCGGGGCGAAACCTCTCAAAAAAGACAATGTAACGACATTCAGTGTGAACGAGGTTGTTGTTTTTGTCGTAAAACTCAAAGCGCAATTGGACGGTCTCGTAAGTCTTAGATGAGAAATTTTTGACCTTGCCTTTTAACCCAAGTTGCCACCTTAAGCAGGTGACAACTTACCCGCAGAAGCGCTACCCCTTACGGAGTAGTCCCCCACGAGCATTTGGGGCTGTGGGTTGGCAGCCCAAGCCCGTAACGCAAGGTTACAGGCAGCAACAATATCAGCATGCCCAGTGTATCCACACTTGCCACAAAGAAACTTCGCTTGGGATGAACGGTTCTTCTTGTCCATAAAGCCGCACTCTGGACATGTCCGTGATGTTCCTCTGGCATCTACAAATGCCACAGGAACCCCGCTTAGCGCCGCTTTGTAGGCAATGAAAAATTGGAGTTGTCGGTAAGCCCAAGAGGCATGCTGATACCGTTTTTGCTTCCGCACTTTCAGCGGTATCCTCCCCCTTGCGCCCTTTAAATCCTCAAGAGCAATCCCAAGGGAGAGTGCCTTGGCGGTAGCAACAATTTGCTTTGCAATTGTATGCAAGGTTACCCTAACAAAATTCTTTTCCCGCCTGCTTACCCTTTTGAGTGCACGGCGGACGCTTCTCGTGCTTTTCCTTTGTTTGCGTCGTTTGGACTTCTTTTTCTGGAGTGCCTTTCTCAATCCCTTAAAGTGCTCCCTCTTTTTGATAACTTCATCCCCACCATAAAGGTTGCCGAGGCTGTCAGCAGCGATGTTAGCGATGCCCACATCAACTCCAAGCCATCCTTCAGGAGTAATTGGTGGCTCTTCTGGGACATCAACGAAAACGGAAATGAAAAAGGCGTTCAAATCCTTTCTGTAAATCAATCTTGCGGACTTGCGGATGAACTTCACCTTGTAGGGAAATTCCCGACCGAAGGTTACAGGTATCACCATTCGCCCTCTTAGCGTGGAAAGGGATACTTGGGTTGTTCCTTTGAAGGAGATGAGACTGGGGTGTAAATCAATCCCTGAAAGTTCACGGAATTTACAAAGTTTCTCAAACCGCTTTTTCTTGGGGCGGCTTTTATAAGCGTTACAAACACGGGTTATGACCGTGCAGGCGTAGGATGCTGATAAACCAAACCTTTCTCTAAGTTCACGGTAAACAGCATGGTGAAGGGGAATTCTGTTGGCGAGGCGACTTTGATGGGCAACCGAGGAAACCCAGTTAGACGCCTCATTGACCCTTTTCATTGTTTCCATCAGCCATTGGTGCTGTTCTTTTGTCGTGTCCAGCCTTCCAGTAAGTGTCAGTATCACTTTCTATCACCACCTGTGTTGTGACTTTAGCA
>ERZ1669248.466-NODE-466-length-19813-cov-3.628960_pt1 | contig 19813 bp, 19 predicted proteins | sample MGYA00579296_ERZ1669248 | MGnify/ENA primary metagenome ERZ1669248 (study PRJEB41166, sample SAMN08046057) | hot springs metagenome | biome: hot spring; feature: neutral hot spring; material: thermophilic sediment; isolation source: thermophilic sediment from...
GGGGCTCGGAGATGTGTATAAGAGACAGGCCAGATCGTCGGCCAGTTGCTGGCGCGTGGGCCTTGTCCCCGCACCCTGGTGGCGCTCGTAGCTGGCATACAGCGACATGGCGAAGCCGGGCGTGCAGAAGCCGCACTGCGAACCGTGGCAATCGACCAGCGCCTGCTGCACCGGATGCAGCGCGCGGTCGGGCGCGAGGCGCTGCAGGTCCTCGACGGTGAGCAGCGCCTTGCCATGCAGCGTGGGCAGGTAGCGGATGCAGGCGTTGATCGGGCGCAACCGCAGCGGGCCGAGCTGCACTGCGCGATTGGCGGCGTGTGCGCCATGGTCATCGCCGAGTTCGGCCACGATCACGGTGCAGGCACCGCAGTCGCCCTCGGCGCAGCCTTCCTTGGTGCCGCACTGATGCGCGTGTTCACGCAGCCATTGCAGCACGGTGGTGGTGATGGGCAGGCCGCTGGCTTCAACGATCTGGCCGCGGTGGACGAAGCGGATGGGCTGGATGTTCATGGTGGTGTCGCGCAGGCGTGCGCTGCAGTCTCAGCAAGGATTGGGCCACGATTCCTTTGCGGTTGACATATGCTGAACTGTATACAAAACATGCAAGGCGGCTGATGCCGCGAGGGGCTGCACCATGAACAATGCGCTGGACTCCATCGACCTGCATCTCATCCGGGTACTGCATACCGTGCTGACCGAATCGAATGTCTCGCGCACCGCGCTGCGGCTGGGCACCACCCAGCCCGCGGTGAGCGCCGCGCTGCGCCGCTTGCGTGCTCTCACTGGCGATGAGCTGCTGGTGCGCAGTGGCAACGCCATGGTGCCCACGGCGTTCGGGGCGAGTCTGGTCGAGCCCTGTGCCTGCATCCTGCGCGAGGCGCAGCGCCTGGTGGATGGCGTGAGCAACTTCGACGCGATGCACAGCACCCGCCAGTTCCGCCTGGCCGCGGCGGATTACATGGACCCGGCGTTTCTGCCAGAGCTCATCTCCACCCTCAAGCGCGAGGCGCCGCTTTGCGGGGTGGATGTGCTGCCGCTGACCGCCTCGCTGGATTACCGCCATGCGCTGGCTGCCGGCGAGATCGACGCAGTGCTCGGCAACTGGCTGGAGCCGCCGCAGGATCTGCATCTCGCGCCGTTGCTCGAGGACGAGATCGTCTGCCTGGTCGCGGCCGACCATCCGGCGTTGCGCCGTGGGCTCGATCTGGCGCAGTACCTGCAGGCCGAGCATGTGGCGCCGTCGCCGTTGCGGGCAGCGGGCGAGGGCGTGATCGACCAGCACCTGCACCATCTTGGACTGCAGCGCAACATCGCGGTGCACTGCGCGTTTTTCAACCTCATTCCGGGCCTGGTGGCGCGCAGTCTGCTGGTGCTGACCACCGGGCGGCGCTTCTGCCAGCGCTATGTGGATGCGGGACTTTCGGTGCGCATCCTGCCCTGCCCGGTGCCGTTTCCACCGCTGACCTACTACCTGCTGTGGCATGCCCGCGCGCATCTCGATGCCGCGCACCGCTGGCTGCGCGCGCAGGTGCGCGAGGCGGCAGCCAAGGCGCCCGGATGATCCGTTTGCACCCCGGCCGATGCGGCGCGGGGCGACTGACTTCGCCGCCCTGAGCGAAGCATCACAACCCGAGGAGACAGCTCATGAATCTGCAGACCCTGTTCAAGCTCGATGCGCATGGCACCACGGTGCGCACCGAAATCCTGGCGGGGGTGACGACATTTCTCACCATGTCGTACATCATCTTCGTCAATCCCGACATCCTGTCCACCACCGGGATGGACAAGAACGCGGTGTTCGTGGCCACCTGTCTGGCCGCGGCCCTGGGCACCTTCATCATGGCTTTCGTCGCGAACTGGCCCATCGGTCTGGCACCGGGCATGGGGCTCAACGCCTTTTTCGCCTTCACCGTGGTCAAGGGCATGGGCTTCACCTGGGAGCAGGCGCTGGGCGCGGTGTTCATCTCGGGCTGCATTTTTGTGCTGCTGACCATCACCGGGGTGCGATCGTGGCTGGTGGCGGGCATCCCAAAGTCGCTGCGCAGCGCGATTGCCGCGGGCATCGGCATGTTTCTCGCCATCATCGCGCTGTCGAACGCGGGGGTGGTGGTGGCCAATCCGGCGACCAAGGTGGGGCTGGGCAATCTGGCCTCGCTTCCGGTGGTGCTGGCCGCATGCGGCTTTGTGCTCATCGCCCTGCTGGACTATTGGCGGGTGCGCGGTGCGATCCTGATTGGCATCGTCGCGGTGACGCTGGCGAGCATGGCGCTGGGACTGACCAAGTACCAGGGGGTCATCTCCATGCCGCCGAGCATCGCGCCGACCTTCCTCAAGCTCGACATTCTCGGCGCGCTGCATGCCGGGTTTTTCCACATCATCCTGGTGTTCGTGCTGGTGGAAATTTTCGACGCCACCGGCACCCTCACCGGCATCGCCCGCAAGGCCGGGCTGCTCAACGACAGCGCGCAGGACGGCCAGAGCGGGCTGGGCCGCGCGCTGTTTGCCGACAGCCTGGCCATCTTTTCCGGCTCGCTGCTGGGCACCAGCAGCACCACCGCCTACATCGAAAGCGCATCGGGCGTGCAGGCCGGCGGACGCACCGGGCTGACCGCGCTGGTGGTCGGTCTGCTGTTTCTCGCCGCACTGTTCATCGCCCCGCTGGCCGCAGTGGTGCCGGCCTATGCCACCGCCCCGGCTCTGCTGTATGTGGCCGCCCTGATGATGCGGGAACTTCTGGAAATCGACTGGACCGACAGCACCGAAGCCGTTCCCTCGGCGTTGGCCGCTCTGGTCATGCCCTTCACCTATTCGATTGCCAACGGCCTGGCCTTCGGCTTCATCATGTACGCCGCGCTCAAGCTGCTCACCGGGCGGGCACGTGACGTGCATCCGGCGCTGTGGGTGGTGGCGGGGCTGTTCCTGCTGCGCTACGCGCTGTTTCCTTCCGACTGACGACCACGACATGACTGCGAACAACCCTGCGCCGCGCCTGGCGCTGTGCGGCGACATCCTGCATTTCCTGCGCGACCCCGGCTGGGGCGAAGACGCCACCGACGCGGTGCACTTCGAGCCCGACGGCTGGCTGCTGATCGAAGCCGGCCGGGTGCACGCGGTGCGCGCCGCCAGCGACCCGCCCGACGCCAGCTGGCCCCGGCAGGACTGGCGCGGCCACCTGCTGCTGCCCGGTTTCATCGACCCGCATGTGCACGCGCCGCAGCTCGATGTCATTGCCTCCTACGGCGCGGCGCTGCTCGACTGGCTGGAGCGCTACACCTTTCCGGCCGAGGCGCGCTACGCCGACCCCGAACAAAGTCGCCAGGGCGCCGAGCGATTTCTGCACGCCCTGCTGGAGCACGGCACCACCGCCGCCATGGTGTTCGCCACCGTGCACAAGACCAGCAGCGAAGCGCTGTTCGCCGCCGCGCAGCGCCTGGGCATGCGCCTGATCACCGGCAAGGTGCTGATGGACCGCAACTGCCCCGCCGACCTGCGCGACGACGTGGCGCAGGCTGAAGCAGACTGTGCGGACCTGATTGCGCGCTGGCATGGCGTGGATCGGCTGGCCTACGCCGTGACCCCGCGCTTTGCCGCCACCAGCAGCCCGGAGCAGCTCGCGATGGCAGGCGGCCTGCTGCAGCGCCACGCCCAGCGCGCCGGTGGCCTCTACATGCAGACCCATGTGGCCGAGAACCGCGACGAGGTGCGCTGGATTGCCGGGCTGTTCCCCGACAGCCGCAGCTATCTCGACGTCTACGACCGCCACGGCCTGCTCACCCGCCGCAGCATGCTGGCACACGGCATCTGGCTCGACGACACCGACCGCGCCCGCATGGCGCAAGTCGGCAGCAGCATCGCGTTCTCACCGTCGTCCAACCTGTTTCTCGGCAGCGGGCTGTTCGACTGGGCGCAGGCCGAGTCCGCCCGGGTGGGCGTGGCCCCGGCCAGCGATGTGGGTGGCGGCACCAGTCTGTGCCAGTTGCGCACCCTGACCGACGGCTACAAGGTGCTGGCACTGCAGGGCCAGCGCCTGACCGCGTGGCAGGGGCTGTACGCCGTCACCCGCGGCGCGGCGCGCGCGCTGGAGCTGGATCACGAAATCGGCCACTTCGCCCCAGGCACCTTGGCCGACGTGGTGGTGTGGCGCTGGGCCATGGGCACGGTGCAACACCGGCGGCAGGACATGGCACGCAGCTTGCATGAGCGTTTGTTCGCGTGGATGCTGCTGGCGGACGAGCGCAATGTCGCCGCGACCTATGTGCAGGGCCGGTTGCTCTACAGCACGCCCTGAACGGTTTGCAACGCTGGCCGAGGCGAACGCTGCACACCCGCAGGTGTAGGACAATCCCCACGCAACCATTCATCCGATTTCCTTCATGCGGCTCGCGCTCGAACACATCAGCAAGTCCTACCCCGGCGTCAAGGCCAATGACGACATCAGCCTGCAGGTCGAGGCTGGGGAAATTCACGCGGTGCTGGGCGAGAACGGTGCGGGCAAGTCCACGCTGATGAAAATCATCTTCGGCGCGGTGCAGCCCGATTCCGGCCGCATCGTCTGGAACGGCGCGCCGGTGCGCATCAAAAACCCCGGCATGGCGCGCGATCTGGGCATTGCGATGGTCTATCAGCATTTCGCCCTGTTCGACTCACTCAGCGCGGCCGAGAACATCTGGCTTGGGCTGGGGCAGGGGATGGCGCTGGCCGATGTGGAGCGTCGCATCGACGCGGTCGCGCAGCGCTATGGCCTGGACTGCGCGCCGCGCCGCCCGGTGCACACCCTGTCGGTCGGCGAACGCCAGCGGGTGGAAATCATCCGCTGCCTGCTGGCCGACCCCAAGCTGCTCATCCTCGATGAGCCCACCTCGGTGCTCACGCCGCAGGCGGTCGAGAAGCTGTTCGTCGTGCTGCGCCAGCTTGCGGCGGACGGTTGCAGCATTCTCTACATCAGCCACAAGCTCGACGAAATCCGCAGCCTGTGCCACAACTGCACCGTGCTGCGCGCAGGCAGGGTGACCGGCCGGGTCGACCCGGCCAAAGAGACCGAAGCCAGCCTGTCCCGACTGATGATCGGCGCCGACCCGCCCGCGCTGCAGCACCGGCCTGCGCAGCCCGGCGAGGTCTTGTTGCGGGTCGATGATCTGAACCTGCCGGGTGATGGCGAGTTCAGCGTGCCGCTGCAGCACCTGTCCTTGCAGGTGCGGGCCGGAGAAATCCTGGGGATCGCCGGGGTGTCTGGCAATGGGCAGCAGGAATTGCTCGGTGTGCTGTCGGGCGAGGACCGGCGCGCGCCTGCCGCGGCGCTGCAACTGGCGGGCGAGCCGGTGGGCGCGCTCGGCCCGGCGCAGCGGCGCTGGCGCGGGCTGCACTTCATTCCGGAAGAACGTCTGGGCCGGGCAACCGTGCCGGTGCTCTCGCTTGCGCAGAACATGCTGCTGACCGCAAGGCCGTCCGAGACCAGCTCCCGCGGGTTGATCCGCAGGCGTGTCCTGGGCGATCAGGCGCAGGCGGTGATCGCGCGCTTCGGGGTGAAGGCCGGCGGGCCGCAGGCTGCGGCGCGCAGTCTGTCCGGGGGCAATCTGCAGAAATACATCGTCGGCCGCGAAATCCTCGGCAGGCCGCGCGTGCTCATCGTGGCGCAGCCGACCTGGGGCGTGGACGTGGGCGCTGCGGCGCAGATCCGCGGTGAGCTTCTCGCGCTGCGCGATGCGGGTTGCGCGGTGCTTGTCATTTCGGAGGAACTCGACGAGCTGTTCGAGATCTCCGACCGGCTGCAGGTCATGGCGCGCGGCCGGCTGTCGCCCTCAATCGCCCGCGCAGACGCCACCGTGGAGCAGATCGGCATCTGGATGAGCGGGCTGTGGCCGCAGGACGGCGCTTCGCGCACGGAGGCGACGCATGCTGCGGCTTGAGGCGCGGGCCGAGCCGTCGCGGTGGATGGTGTGGCTGTCGCCGCTGCTGGCGCTGGCGATCACCGTGGCCTTTGGCGTGGGCATTTTTCTGGCAATGGGCAAGAGCCCGCTGCTCGGCCTGAGCATGTTTTTCTGGGAGCCGATCAAAAGCCCGTACAACCTGTCGGAACTGGCGCTCAAGGCCACGCCGCTGATTCTCATCGGCCTGGGGCTGGCGGCTTGCTACCGCAGCAATGTCTGGAACATCGGCGCCGAAGGGCAATACATCCTCGGGGCGATTTTCGGCGGCGGCGTGGCGCTGCTGGCCGGAGACCATACCCCGCATGCCATCGTGCTGCCTGTTCTGCTGGCGGGCGTGCTCGGCGGCATGGTGTGGGCGGCGCTGGTCGCTGCCCTGCGCGACTGGTTCAACGCCAATGAAATCCTGGTCAGCCTGATGCTGGTGTACGTGGCGCAATACCTGCTGGACTATCTGGTGTACGGTCCGTGGAAAGACCCAGAGGGCTACAACTTTCCGCAGACCCGGATGTTTGCCGACCCGACGTTGCTCGGTCACCTGATCGACGGCACGCGGCTGAACTGGGGCTTTCCCATCGCACTGGTCGCGGTGGCGCTGGTGTGGGTGTTCCTGTTTCGCAGTGTCGCCGGGTTTCGGCTGCAGGTGGGCGGGCTGGCGCCCGGGGCGGCGCGCTACGCCGGGTATTCGTCGCGCAAGGCGCTGTGGACGGTGCTGCTGATGTCGGGCGGATTCGCCGGTCTGGCCGGTGCGCTGGATGCGATCGGCCCGCTGCAGCAACTCACGCCGCAGGTGTCGCAGGGCTACGGCTTTGCCGCCATCATCGTGGCCTTTGTCGGACGGCTCAACCCGGTGGGCATTGTGCTGTCCGGGGCGCTGATGGCGATGTTCTACATCGGCGGCGAGCTGGCGCAGTCGCGCCTGGGCCTGCCCAATGCGATGACCGGGGTGTTTCAGGGGCTGCTGCTGTTTGCGCTGCTGGCCTGCGACACCCTGATCCATCACCGCATCCGCCTCAAGCGCTGAAGGGAGACAACTCAATGGACATGACCGCCTCCCTCATTGCCACCACGCTGAGCGCGGGAACCCCTTTGGCGCTGGCGTCGCTCGGGCTGCTGATCAACGAAAAGTCCGGCGTGGTCAACCTCGGCGCCGAGGGCATGATGCTGATGGCCGCGGTCGTCGGCTTTGCCGTGGCGCTGCACACCGGCAACCAGTGGGCGGCGTTCGGCGCTGGCGCGGCAGTCGGCGCGCTGCTGGCCGCGGCACTCGGCCTGCTCGTCATCTGGCTGGGCACCAACCAATACGCCACCGGTCTGGCGCTGACGCTGTTCGGCGCCGGGTTGTCGGCTTTCCTCGGCATCGACTATGTCGGCAAGACCCTGCCCAACTTCCCGCCCTGGGACATTCCGGGCCTGAGCCAGCTGCCGTTCTTCGGCCCGGCGCTGTTCCGCCATCACCTCATGGTGTATCTCACCATTTTGCTGGCGCTGGGCATGATCTGGTTTTTCGACCGCACGCGCGCCGGACTGGTGCTGCGTGCGGTGGGCGAGTCGCCCGAAGTCGCCCATGCGCTGGGCTATCCGGTGCGCCGGATCCGCCTGCTGGCGCTGGTGTGCGGCGGCGCGCTGGTGGGCGTGGCGGGGGCGTATCTCTCGGTGATCTACACCCCGCTGTGGGTGCAGGGCATGACCGCAGGGCGCGGCTGGATCGCGCTGGCGCTGACCACCTTCGCCACCTGGCGTCCGGCGCGGGTGCTGCTCGGGGCCTATCTGTTCGGCGGGGTCACCATGCTGCAGTTCTTTTTTCAGGGCAGCGGGGTGCAGGTGCCGTCGCAGTTGCTGTCGATGCTGCCGTACATTGCCACCATCGTGGTGCTGGCGCTGATGTCGCGCAATCCACTGTGGATTCGGGTCAACATGCCGGCATCGATCGGCAAGCCGTTCACCCCGGGGGGGTGAGACCACCGCACCGTGGGCACGATTTTTGTATACAGTTTCGCATCATTCTTTTGGAGGACTCCATGTTCACGACCCGCTTGAAAAAACCCTTGGGTGTGCTGGCCACTGCAGCCAGCCTCGCCGTTGCCGGCCTGATGGGCCCTGCCGGCGCGTCTGCGCAGGCTGCCGAGCCGCTGAAAATCGGCTTTGTCTACGTTGGCCCGGTGGGTGATGCCGGCTGGAGCTTTGCGCACAATCAGGCGCGGCTTGCGCTGCAGGCCAAGTTCGGCGACAGGATCAAGACCCAGTTCGTCGAGAGCGTGCCTGAAGGCCCGGATTCGGCACGGGTGTTCCGCGATCTGGCGCAGCAGGGCGATGGTCTGATCTTCGCCACCAGCTTTGGCTACATGGAATCAGTGCTGCGCGTGGCCAAGGACTTTCCCAAGGTCAAGTTCGAGCACGCCACCGGCTACAAGACCGCGAGCAACGTCGGCACCTACGATGCCCGCACCTATGAGGGCGCCTATCTCGCTGGCGTGATCGCCGGTGGCATGACCAAGAGCAATGTGCTCGGTGTGGTCGGCTCGGTGCCCATTCCCGAGGTCATCCGCAACATCGATTCCTTCACTCTGGGCGCGCAGTCGGTCAACCCCAAGATCACGACCAAGGTCGTGTGGGTGAACAAGTGGTTCGATCCGCCGAAGGAAACCGAAGCCGCCACCTCGCTGATCAACCAGGGCGCCGACGTGCTGTTCCAGAACACCGACTCGCCCGCCGTGCTGCAGACTGCCGAGAAGATGGGCAAGTACGGCTTCGGCTGGGACAGCAACATGAGCAAGTTCGGCGGCAAGGCGCATCTGGCCTCGGCCACCATCAACTGGGCGCCGCTGTACGAAATGCTGACCGACGAAGTGCTCAAAGGCAGTTGGAAACCCGCGCAATACTGGTGGGGCATGAAGCACGACACCATCGCGTTGCAGGACATCAGCCCTTTGGTTCCCGCAGCGCTGAAAAAAACCGTGCTTGAACGCGAAGCCGGTCTGAAAAACGGCAGCCTCACCATCTGGAAAGGTCCGATCGTCGACCAGTCCGGCAAGGTGGTGCTGCCTGCGGGCAAGGTTGCCGACGACAAGTTCCTGCACGGCATCACCTTCTATGTGAAGGGCGTCGAAGGCAAGGTGCCGGGGCAGTGAGGCGGCATCCACCGGGCGCGCAGCGCAAGGCCTGATCGCACACGGATCGCGCCCCTGGTTCCGCGGTACAGACAATTCATTGATGCAAGCCTCATCCTTTGCCAGTCTTCCCAACGAGCTGGTGGCGCAGTTGCTGGCCACCAGCCCCAAGGCCGAGCTGCATGTGCATATCGAAGGCACTTTGGAGCCGGAGCTGATTTTTGCGCTGGCGCGGCGTAACAGAGTGACGCTGCGGTATGACGACGTGGACGCACTGCGCCGGGCGTATGCCTTCACCGATCTGCAGTCCTTCCTCGACCTGTATTACGCCGGCTGCGACGTGCTGCGCACCGAGCAGGATTTTTTCGATCTGGCCTGGGCTTATTTTGAGCGGGCCGCGCACAGTGGCGTGGTGCGGGTCGAGCCGTTTTTCGATCCGCAAAGCCATACCGCGCGGGGCGTTGGCTTCGAGGTGTTCATGCCGGCGTTCATCCAGGCTGCAAAGCGGGCGCAGGACGAACTGGGCTTGAGCGTCGGCTGGATCCTGAGTGTATTGCGCCACCTGCCGGAGGACGAGGCGCTGCAGACCCTGCGCGCCGCCGAGCCCTGGCTCGATCACATCATCGGCCTTGGGCTGGATTCGTCCGAGCGGGGGAATCCGCCGGAAAAATTCGCCCGGGTGTTTGCCCAAGCCGCGCAACTCGGCCTGCACCGCGTGGCGCATGCCGGCGAGGAAGGCCCGCCCGAGTATGTGCGCGGTGCGCTCGATGGATTGGGGGTCGAGCGCATCGACCACGGCGTGCGCGCCAGCGAAGACCCGGCCCTGATGCAGCGCCTGGCGCGCGAGCAGGTACCGCTGACCGTGTGCCCACTGTCGAACGTGCGGCTGTGCGTCGTGGACAGTCTTGCGCAGCACAATCTGCCGCAATTGCTGGCCGCAGGGCTGAAGGTCACGGTCAATTCCGATGACCCCGCCTACTTTGGCGGGTATGTGAACGACAACCTGTTGCAGCTGTTCGCCGCGCAGCCCATGCTGGGCGCGCCGCAGGCCTACATCTTGCTGCGCAACAGCCTGGAGGCGAGCTTTGCCGCAGATGCCGACAAGGCGCTGTGGATCGCCCAACTCGACGCGCTCTGGCGCGATGCGGGAGGCGCGGCATGAGCACTGCGCCGGTCACCGCAGAACATGCCGTCGCGCTGACCCGGGCGTGGGTCGACCGGGTGGTGATCGGGCTCAACCTCTGCCCCTTTGCCAAGGCGCCGCAGGTCAAGGGTCGCATCCGCTATGTCTGCAGCGAGGCCACCACACCGCAGGCGCTGCTGCACGCGCTGAACACCGAACTGCTGCATCTGGCCGACACGCCGATCGACGTGGTGGAGACCACGCTGCTGATCCACCCGTTCGTGCTCACCGATTTTGCGCAATACAACGCGTTTCTCGACCGTGCCGAGTCTGCCGTGGACGCGCTGGAACTGAGCGGGGTGCTGCAGATCGCCAGTTTTCATCCGCAATACCGCTTCGCGGGCACCCGGCCTGCGGATGTGACCAACGCGACCAACCGCTCGCCGTTCCCGATGCTGCACCTGATCCGCGAGCAGAGCATCGATCGCGCGGTGGCGGCATTTCCCGAGGCCGAAGCGATTTACCAGGCCAATATGGCCACGATGCAGCGGCTCGGCAAGCAAGGCATCGCCGCGTTGCTGGCGCAGTGCGCGCAAGAGGCGGTCGTGCAGACCCCGGGCGATTGACCCCACAGCGCACAGGGGCGACCCCGCAGTAGCATCTGCTCACAAATGCACTCTTGGGAGACCACCATGTGGAACAAGGATCTGGATGCGGAGTTCAGCAGTCTGACCCCGGGGCCGACAGACGGCGCGCTGTCGCGGCGCGACTTCGTGCGCTCTGCGCTCGGTGTGGGCTTTGCCGCAGCTGCGGGGCCTGTGGTGGCGCAAACGGCCATCAGCACCCCGACAGACGGCCTGCTGGCCGGCGATGTGCAGATCGAGTCGGGCGGGCAGAAGATTCCGGTCTATCGCGCCCAGCCCAAGGGCAAGACCGATCTGCCGGTGGTGCTGGTGGTGTCCGAGATTTTTGGCGTGCACGAGTACATTGCCGACGTGGCGCGGCGGCTGGCGCATCAGGGCTATCTGGCGCTCGCACCCGATCTGTTCGTGCGCCAGGGCGACCCGATGGCCTATGGCACCATTGCCGAGGTCATGAGCAATGTGGTTTCCAAGGTGCCCGACGCGCAAGTGCTGCAGGATCTCGACGCCTGCCGCGACTGGGCCGCAGCCAACGGCGGCAAGGCCGGGCATGTGGGCATCACGGGCTTCTGCTGGGGCGGGCGATTTGTCTGGCTGTATTGCGCGCACGCGCCGGTGCAGGCCGGCGTGGCGTGGTATGGACGGCTGGTCGGTACGCCGTCTGCGCTGGCCCCGAGAAATCCGGTGGATATTGCCAAGGATCTCAAGGCGCCCGTGCTTGGGCTGTATGGCGGCAAGGATCAGGGCATCACGCAGGAGTCGGTGGAACAGATGCGCAAGGCCCTCGCTGCAGGCGACGCCGCTGCGAAGGCCTCGGAAATCGTGGTCTATCCCGATGCCGGTCACGGCTTTCATGCCGACTACCGTCCGAGCTATAACGCCAAGGACGCGCAGGATGGCTGGAAGCGCGCGCTGGCCTGGCTACGGCAGCACCAAGTCGGCGCCTGAGCCGCAGGGTGCGCGCCCGGTGCGCAACGCCCTTCGGTTTGCAACCCGAACCGAGGCGTCCGCTCTGGTGCGCGTTCAGCGCACGACAAGCACCGGCAGCTTGGAGTGCGACAGCACGCGTGAGGACTGACTTCCCAGCACGGCCGAGCTCACGCCGCCGCGCCCGTGCGAGGCAATGACGATGGTGTCGCAGCCCTGCTTTTCCGCAACGGCAAGCAGGCCGCGCCAGGCTTGGGCGTCTTCTTCCACGACCGTATCGCAGCTCAGGCCGGCGGCCTGCAGCTGATCGCGCATGCGCTGCAGTGCCACATTGGCCTGCTTGCGCACTTCTTCCTGCCACTGATCCATGCCAACCGGCATGACTTCGATCGCGCCGATGTATGGATACAGGTCAATCACCGAAGCGACGGTGATCTTCGAACCGAACTTCCTGGCCAGTTCAATGGCATAGGGCAGGGCTTTTTGCGACAGGTCGGAACCGTCTGTGGACAGCAGGAGGTGATTGAACATGGGAGTGCTCCGGTTTTGAAATTGTCGCCGCCGGGTTGAGGAAAAGCTCCCCGGCGGGGTAAATCAGCGCAGAACCAGCACCGGAATGGTCGAGTGGGTCAGCAGCTTCTGGGTTTCACTGCCGAGCAGCAGCGCCTGCACCCCGCGGCGGCCGTGCGAGGCGATGACCACCAGGTCGCAGCTGCGATCTTTGGCGACATCGAGCATGGCCTTCCAGGGGTGAATGTCCTCGGCAATGACTGGCTCGAAGCTCAGACCGGCGGCCTTGCAGGCATCCTGCAGCGGCTTGAGCGCATCCTCGGCCAGTTGGGTGACGTGCACGCGGTACTGGTCTGCCGTGATCGGCACCGATTCCGCCAGACCGGAATACGGATAGGGATCGGTGACATTGAGCCCGACCACCGCAGCGCCGCAGCTCTTGGCCAGCGCAACGGCATGGGGAATGACTTTGGCTCCGGTTTCCGACCCATCGGTGGGGACGAGAATCTTCTTGTACATGGCGTGCTCCGTTGTGGGTGAAAGATCGATCTGTGTCGTGGTCGGTCCAGCGTCAACCACTGCCCATATGCTGCTCCTGCAATGTATTGCCGTGCTTGCTGCAGATCAAACGGATTTGACGCGCTGCAGGACGGTTCAGCCCTGGCCCTTGGCCACGGGGCGGGCCGGGTCGGCGCACCATTCGCTCCAGGAGCCAGGATAGAGCAGGCCACCGTCGAGTCCGGCATGCATCATGGCCAGCAGATTGTGGCAGCCGGACACGCCAGAGCCGCAGTGGTGAATCACGTCGCGCGGGTCCCAGTCTTCGAGCAGGGCGGTGAATTCTTCGCGCAGTTGCTCACGCGACTTGAAGGTGCCGTCGGGCTGCAGATTGGTCTGAAAGAAACGGTTTTTCGCACCGGGGATATGCCCGGCCACCGGGTCGATCGGCTCCACCTCACCGGCGAAGCGTTCGGGTGCGCGGGCGTCGAGCACCAGTTTCTTGGCGCTTTGCAGGTTGTCCAGCACGCCCTGGGCCGGCACGTCGCCAACCAGCGCGGGGCGGCGGATGAAGGTCCCAGGTGCACGCGGTGCGGGTTCTGCGCTGTCGCTCGCGCCGCCTGCGGCCAGCCAGGCCTGCCAGCCGCCATCGAGCACAGCCACCGCCTCGTGTCCGAGCCAGCGCAGCATCCACCACAGGCGCACGGCGAATCCACCGCCCGAGCGGTCGTATGCGACGACCTGCTGATTCTGGTTCAGGCCAAGCTGAGCAAGCCGCGCGGCGAATGCCTGCGCATCCGGCAGCGGATGGCGGCCGTTGCGCCCGGTCGTCGGGGCCGACAGATCGCGGTCGAGGTGCAGAAACAGCGCGCCGGGAATGTGCGCCGCGGCATAGTCGCGCTGGCCCGCCTGCGGGTTGGCGAGGTCGTGACTGCAATCGACGACAAAGACGTCGGGCGACTGCATCAGTTCCGCGGCGGAAATCAGGGTGGTGTAGGGGGTTGCCATGGTGCAATGAACTTCTTTGGGGGAAACGCGCGAGCGTCAGGCTGGCACCTGCAGCTTGTTGCGGTACCAGGCGTGGAAATGGCGCATGCCGTCCTCCATCGGGGATTGATACGGGCCGTGCTGGTCGTCACCGCGTTCGAACAGCGCCTTGCGTCCGGCGTCCATGCGCTCGGCGATTTCGTCGTCTTCCGCGCAGGTTTCCATGTAGGCCGCGCGTTCGGCCATGATGAACTCGCGCTCGAACGCAGCAATTTCTTCAGGATAGAAAAACTCCACCATGTTCAGGGTTTTCTGCGGACCCAGTGGATAGAGGGTGGAGACCACAAGCACATGCGGGTACCACTCCAGCATGATGTTGGGGTAGAGGGTGAGCCAGATCGCGCCATGCTCGGGCAGTTTCTTGTCGGAACGGAAGTTCAGCACCGCCTGATGCCACTTGCTGTAGACCGCGCTGCCCGGATGCTGCAGGCCCTCGTGCACACCGACGGTCTGCACGCTCCATTCGGGGGCGAACTGCCACTGCAGCACACTGCAATCGACGAACTTGCCCAGGCCCGGATGGAAGGGCACGACGTGGTAGTCCTCCAGATAGACCTCGATGAAGGTTTTCCAGTTGTAGTTGCAAACGTGCATTTCGGTGTGGTCGTGCACGAAACCGGTGAAGTCGAACTCCTTGAGCACCGCGAGCTGCTGCATGGTCTGCGCCACGGGGTAGCCGTTGTCCTCGAACAGCATGCCGTTCCAGCGCTGCAGCGGGTATTTCTGCAGATGCAGACAGGGGTCCTGCTCGAAATGCGGCGCGCCGACGAGCTGGCCGTCCAGGCCGTAGGTCCAGCGGTGCAGCGGGCAGACGATGTTCTTGCCGGTGCTGCCCATGCCGCGCAGCATCACCGCCTGTCGGTGGCGGCAGACGTTGGACAGCAGCTCGATACCCTCTGGCGCGTGGATCAGTGCCCGACCTTCGCCCTCCTGGGCGAGCGCTGCGTAGTCGCCGATCTTGGGCACCGTGAGTTCATGTCCGAGGTAGCGCGGGCCGGAGCGGAAGATCTGTTCCTGCTCCAGCTTGAACAGATCGTCGTCGAAATACGTCGAAACCGGCAACTGCAGGTGATCCTGCGACAGGCGAATACTCAGATCGGACATGATGGGGGCGCACCTCCGCAATGCGTTGAAAAATGCCAGGGTCAAAACAGTGCGACGATTGTAGAGTCGCCCCATCGCGGCAAAACCGTGTGTCGCGCCTAAAATGCAGAGCTTTCCTCCTTCAGCCATCCGGGTTGCCGCGCACTGACGTGGACATGCCCTGGCCTGACAACATGCCCGCCGCAAAATCCGCCCGCAACAACGATCAGGCTCCGGCCAGCTATGAGCAGGCGCTGGCAGAGCTTGAACACATCGTGCAGGCGATGGAAGCCGGGCAACTCAGCCTGGACGACACGCTGGCCGCCTACAAGCGCGGCAACGTCCTGCTGCAGTTCTGCCGCAGCAAGCTGCAGGCGGTGGAGCAGCAGGTGCAGGTGCTCGATGGCGAGCAACTCAAGCCCTTGCGTGTCGCGCCCGACGAGGAGGACGACCGTGACTGAGACCCTGCAGAATGCGCGGACGCAGGCCGAGCGGGCAGGTGCTGACGTGCCGTTCGAGGACTGGATGCGGCAGCACCAGGCGAGGGCGCAGGCGCTGATTGCGCACCATGTGCCGCAGGCTCATCCTGTGGTGCCGCAATTGCATGAAGCCATGCATTACGCCGCAGCGCAGGGCGGCAAGCGCGTGCGGCCCCTGCTGGTGTGGGCGGCCGGCGAATGTGTGCGGGCGGATGAAGCGGCGCTGGACCGCGCGGCCTGTGCGGTCGAGCTGGTGCATGCGTACTCTCTGGTGCACGACGACCTGCCCTGCATGGACGACGACGTATTGCGCCGCGGCCAGCCCACCACCCATGTGCGTTTCGGCGAGGCGCTGGCCCTGCTGGCCGGTGACGCCCTGCAGGCGCTGGCCTACGAAGTCCTCACCCCGGAGGCTGGCGTCGCCCCGGCGCTGCAGGCCCGGCTGTGTGCGCTGCTGGCGCGTGCCTCGGGCGCGGAAGGCATGGCGGGGGGGCAAACCCTGGACATTCTCTCCACTGGTGGCGCCATCAGCGGCGATGACCTGATGCACATGCACAGTCGCAAGACCGGCGCTTTGCTGAAGGCCAGTGTGATGATGGGCGCAGCCTGTGCCGGACAGGTCACGGAGCGACAGCCCGCAGTCGAGCTGGCGCTGGAGGTCTATGGTGAAGCCATCGGTCTGGCTTTCCAGGTGGTGGATGACATCCTGGACGTCACCGCAGATTCCGCCACGCTGGGCAAGACGGCGGGCAAGGACGCGCAACAGAACAAGTCCACCTATGTTTCCGCACTCGGCCTCGACGCGGCACGCCAGTTGGCGCTGACCTTGCGGGACAAGGCGCAGTCGGCGCTGGACACGCTGCCCGCGGCGCAATGCGCGTCCAGCCAGAGGCTGCGGGAGTTGGCCGATCTGATCGTGCTGCGCGGGCACTGATCGCATGCAACGCGCTGACCAGGAGGCCCCCGTGACCATCCATCGCCAACCCCCTTCTGGCGCCGCTGCGTTGTCGGCACTGGCTGCCGCCACTGCGCTCGGCGCGCTGGGCAGTGCGCTGTGGCTGCAGCGCAAGGGTTTCGCGCCCTGTCCGCTGTGCATTCTGCAGCGCATGGCGTACCTGGGCGTGCTGGGTTTTGCGCTGAGCGCGCTTGGCCTGCTGCGCGCGGGCGCTGCCCTGGCCGCGCGGCTGTCTCAGGGGCTGGCGGCGCTCAGTGCGCTGGTCGGCCTGGGATTCGCCGCCCGCCACATCGGGCTGGTGCTGCATCCGGGACAGCTCTGTGGCCTGGACCCGCTGGCTGCGGTGATCAACCACTGGAGCGTCACGCAATGGATGCCCTGGATGTTCCGTGCAGACGGTCTGTGCGCCGACACGCCGAAGGTCTTCGGACTGGCGCTGCCGTTCTGGTCTGCTGCCGGATTTGTCGTGGTGTCTGTCTTGCTGCTTGCTGCCCTGCTGCGCCGCAGCCGTTCCTGATTGCGTTGAACGATGGTGACCTCCTCTTTTCCCTTGCTGTCCCGCGTGTCCTCGCCTGCGGATCTGCGCGCGCTCGACCGCGCGCATCTGCGCCAGCTTGCCGTGGAACTGCGCGAGTTCATCCTGCAGTCGGTGTCGCGCACCGGGGGTCATCTGTCGTCCAACCTGGGCACGGTCGAACTCACCATCGCGCTGCATGCGGTATTCAACACCCCGGAAGACCGGCTGGTGTGGGACGTGGGTCACCAGACCTATGCGCACAAGATTCTCACCGGCCGACGCGAGGCCATGCGCGGGCTGCGGCAGAAAGGCGGCATTTCCGGCTTTCCGCGGCGCGAGGAATCGGTGTACGACACCTTCGGCACCGCGCATTCGTCCACCTCCATCTCCGCGGCGCTGGGCATGGCGATGGCCGCGCAGCGCAAGGGCGAGTCGCGCCGGGTGGCGGCGATCATCGGTGACGGCGCGCTCACCGGCGGGATGGCGTTCGAGGCGCTGAACAACGCCGGCGTTCACCCCGAAGCCGATCTGCTCATCGTGCTCAATGACAACGATATGTCGATTTCGCCGCCGGTGGGCGCGCTCAACCGACACCTCACCGGGCTGCTGTCGGGCGGGCTGTTCACGGCGGCGCGCAGCACGGCCAAGCAGGTCCTCAGCGCTGCGCCACCGCTGCTGGGGCTGGCGCGGCGGCTGGAGGAATACGCCAAGGGGCTGGTCGCACCGTCACCGTTGTTCGAGGAACTGGGGGTCAAGTATTTCGGCCCGATCGACGGCCACGACCTCGACGCGCTCATTCCCACGCTGCACAACCTGCGCGAGATGCACGGTCCCATCCTGTTGCATGTCGTGACCAAGAAGGGGCAGGGCTACAAGCTGGCCGAGGCCGATCCGGTGGCGTATCACGGCCCAGGCAAGTTTGATCCCGCCGTTGGACTGGCGCCAAGCAAGCCCGGCAAGCCGCCCACGTTCACGCAGGTGTTTGGGCAATGGCTGTGCGATATGGCGCAGGTCGATGCGCGTCTGGTGGGCATCACCCCGGCCATGCGCGAGGGCTCGGGGCTGGTGGAGTTTGCCGAGCGCTTTCCGCAGCGCTATTTCGACGTGGGCATTGCCGAGCAGCATGCCGTGACCTTTGCTGCGGGGTTGGCCTGCGAGGGCATGAAGCCGGTGGTGGCGATCTATTCCACCTTTCTGCAGCGCGGCTACGACCAGCTCATTCACGACGTGGCCATTCAGAACCTGCCGGTCCTGTTTGCGGTCGATCGCGCCGGGGTGGTGGGGGCAGACGGCGCCACGCATACTGGCGCGTTCGACATTCCGTTTCTGCGCTGCGTACCCAATATGAGCGTGCTCACCCCGGCGGACGAAAACGAGTGCCGCCAGTTGCTCACCACCGGATTTCGCCAGAGCGGGCCAGTGGCCGTGCGCTATCCGCGCGGCAGCGGCGCCGGCGTCGCCGTGTCTGCGGGCTTGAGCGAGCTGCCCTGGGGCAAGTCGCAGCCTCGACGCGCCAGTGCGGCGCTACCGGGCAAGCGCATCGCCATTCTCGCCTTCGGCCCAGTGCTCTATGCGGCGCTGCAAGCGGCTGAAAGCTGTGATGCCAGCGTGCTCAACATGCGCTTCGTCAAGCCGCTCGATACTGCGGCCCTGCTTGCTGCCGCGCGCACGCACGACGCGCTGGTCACGGTGGAGGAGGGCGCGGTACTGGGCGGCGCAGGCTCGGCCTGTCTCGAAGCGCTGCAGGCAGCGGGGGTGCAGATCCCGGTGTTGACCCTGGGCTTGCCCGACGCCTGGGTCGAGCACGGCGATCCGGCGCAGATCACGGCCGAGCTGGAGCTGGATGCCGCAGGCATTGCCGCGGCCATTCGCGCGCGTTTTGCCGCGCTGATCACACCGGAACACAAACGCGCGGCAAACGAATGAGCGCGGGCGGATTGCCCGCACGGTTCACTGTTTGCCGAGGCAGTTGCGCAGATTGCCCGCCAGATTGCGCATCAACTGGGTATAGCCATCCAGGCCGAGCGGGCCTTTGGCGCCGAGCGGGTCGAGTGTGCCCAGGCGGGCGTTGCTGCCCTCGATCAGGGTCTGCACCAGGCGCGGCTCGAATTGCGGCTCGGAGAACACGCACACTACACCGAGCGTCCTGATTTTTTCGCGCATCTGGCTCACGCGACGGGCGTTGGCCATGCCGTCCGGGCTGACCAGAATCGAGCCCACGGCGTGCAGGCCAAACGCCTGCTCGAAATACTGGAACGCATCGTGAAACACGATGAAGGGCCTGTCTTTCACCGGGGCGAGTTGCGCGGCGAGTTCTGCCGTCATGGCGTCGATGCGCTGCACGGCCTGTTCGGCGTTGGCACGGTATTGCGCGGCATGCTGCGGATCCATGGCTTGCAGCGCGCCTGCAGCGCTGCGCACGATGACTTTGGCATTGGTCGGCGAGAGCCAGAGGTGGCCATCGAAACTGCCGGTGTGCGCAGGGTCATGCGCGTCCTGCGTGGCTGATTGCAGCAGGGGTGCGGGGTGCCTGCGCTCCCACTCGCCACCGCTGCGGGCCGGCAGCAGGTGCATGCCAGGCAGGGTGGACAGGGTGATGACACGGGCGCCGGCAGGCAGGGCCCTGGTGATCTTGGTCAACGCCGGCTCGACATCGGGCCCGATCCAGAACAGAAGCTGCGCCTGTTCCGCAGCGGCGCGCTCGGAGGGTTTGAAGGCGTAAGTATGTGGCGAACTGCCCGGCGGAATCAGCACGGTGGGGGTGCCCACACCGGCCATGACGGCCGCAACCAGATCGCCCACCGGCTTGATGCTCACGGCCACGCGGGGGGCTGTCTGGGCGTGGGCGATGGGCGGGCCGAACAAGGCGCCGATCAGCAGGGCAATGGAAAAAACACGTCGAGCGATGTGTGGCATGGTGACAGGAGAGCGGCAAGCGACAAACAGTTACAATATAACAGTTGCAACCAGCATGCCCTCACGTGCCCGACACCGATCCT
>ERZ1669248.467-NODE-467-length-19804-cov-69.467517_pt1 | contig 19804 bp, 20 predicted proteins | sample MGYA00579296_ERZ1669248 | MGnify/ENA primary metagenome ERZ1669248 (study PRJEB41166, sample SAMN08046057) | hot springs metagenome | biome: hot spring; feature: neutral hot spring; material: thermophilic sediment; isolation source: thermophilic sediment from...
TTTTTATGGCTTCAACTGCTGTTTCGATGCTACCATAGGCTGTTATAATAATTACTTCAGCCTTTGGGTCGTGACTTTTAATTCTTGAGAGTACTTCAAGACCATTAATATCAGGAAGATTGAGATCTAAGATAATTAAATCATAAGAAAATTTTTCAAATTTCTCTAGGGCCTGAGATCCTGTTAAAGCTCCCTCTACGTGATATCCTTCCAGTTCTAGGGCTTTTGAAAGATATTTTAAGGAGATCTCTTCATCTTCCACAATTAGAATATAAAAATTTTGAATCCTTTTCATAGCAATTTTTCAAGGTTAATCTAACTTTGTGTAATGGGCAAAACTATAACAAAAGTGGTTCCAGAAGGAGAAGTCTCCTTTAGATAAATGTCTCCACCGTGCTTCTGAACAATTTCTCGTATAATACTTAAACCAAGCCCTAGACCATTAGGCTTTGAGGTCACAAAAGGTTCAAAAATTTGCTCTCTTATTTCTGGAGGTATGCCCTTTCCTGTATCTGATACTTCAATATAAACCTCTTGGGATCTTTTTTCAAGGGTTACTTTCAGCTTACCTTTTCCATCCATAGCTTCATAAGCATTTTTAAAGAGATTTACAAAAACTCTTTCGAAGAGAAAGGGATCTATTTCAAGAATTACTGAGTCATTAGCTATAATTTCAAATTCAATATTGATATCTGCATAAGTTTTTTTAAAGTCCTCCCAAACCTTTTGTATAAATTCTACTAAGTTGACAGAGTATTTGTTTATTATTCCTTTTTTGGAAAAAATTATAAAATTATCTAAAGTTTGTTTTATTATTCTTACTTGACATTTCAAATCTTTTAAATATTCTTTTATAGTTTCTTTATCTAATTCCTTTTCAAGGTGTTTTTCAAAATATTGAACAGTGAGATAAAGATTATTTATTGGATTATTCAATTCATGAGTGACTTTACTTAAAAATCTACCAAGTGCTGCCATTTTCTGAGAATGATAAAGTTTTTCTCTTTGTTTTTCTAATAATTTATCTCTTTCCTTTAATTTTTCTTCCATAATATTGACTTTATATAGGATTAAATCAAGTTCATCTGAAATCTTAATAATTTGATGCTTTTTAAAATCTCCTTTACTTGCATCTTCAATAAGTTGATCTAAAATATTTAATCTATTTAAAATGCTTTTAGCCAAAAGCAAGGTACCTATTACTCCTACTAAAATAAAAAATATGAACAAAAAGGACTGAATATATTTGAGCAACTCTATTCTTCTCTCTACATTAATTCTGCTATGTATGTCAAGTTCCTTTGTTAAAATAATTATTCTTTCTCCTATATTTCGAAGCTTTTGAAGGTTTTTATCAAATTCTAAGAAGGCTTTTTCTTCTTCAGGGTTAACAGACTTATAAAATTTTAAAAAGCTTAAAGCTTCCACAGGATGGGCTAAAAAGGCTGAAATTAAGAGATTATAGGGTTCAGACTTTTCCTTGAATTTATTTTCTATAATAAATTCTAAGTTTTTGGCCTCCCTATCAAGAAGATAAAATATTTCCATATACTCCTTAAAGGCTGATTCAAGCTCCTCTATTTTTTGATTTTTAAACCCCCTGTTTTTTAAAAACTCTAAATTGAATTTTATTTCCTTTAAATTTTTTTCTATTTCCAAGTAGGGATTTTTATTTTTTTGAGTCCACCTTAAAAAGATATTCTTTTCATATCTTCTTATCTGAAGAACCCTATCTATTAAATTGTCTGTGGTTTCCAAATAATAAGTATGTTTTTTAAATATGTAAAATAAATATAAATTCGTAAAAATAAATAGAGAGAGAATAAAAAAATTCAAGGAAAGGAGTATGAGAACTTTTTTTCTAATGGTCATATTAATTAAAATATTTTAATCCATTTTAAAAGTTTTACTAACTGCAATTGAAAGGTTTTTATAGTTTTGGTACTCTATCTTGAGATTTTGAGAAAAGAGAGGCTTTTGGTAAAATATATGGAAATTCATTTTTGGAGGAAGCTATGATACCCCGTTACACAAGACCTATTATGGCTAAGCTTTGGAGTGAAGAGGAAAAGCTTAGGGTTTGGCTTCTTGTGGAATTTTATGCTATGGAGGCCTGGTATAAACTTGGCAAAGTCCCTGAAAGGGATTATCAAATTCTCAAGGAAAAGCTCACTCCCTATATAGAGAAGGGCTTTACCGAAGAAAATGTAAAGAGAGTAGAAGAGATTGAGAAAGAGACAAGACATGATGTTATAGCCTTTCTTACCCATCTCTCTGAAATTGTTGGCCCTTCTGCTAGATATCTTCACTTAGGAATGACCTCTTCTGATATGCTTGATACTGCTATGGCTTACCGAATGAAAAAGGCAATGGAGATCATTCTTGAGGACCTTGATCAACTTCTTGAAAGTCTAAAAGAAAAGGCTTTTCAATATAAAGATACACCTATGATTGGAAGGACTCATGGTATTCATGCAGAGCCTATTACTTTTGGCTTAAAGATGGCCCTTTTTTATGAGGAGATGAAGCGAAATAGAGAGAGGCTCCTTCGAGCTAAAGAGAATATTGCTTACGGTAAAATCTCAGGGGCAGTAGGTACCTTTGCCCATCTACCCCCTGAAATCGAAGTTTATACCTGTGAAAAGTTAGGGCTAAAACCCGAACCAATTTCCAACCAGATTGTACAGAGAGATCGTTATGCTGAGTATATGTGTGCTCTTGGAATTCTTGCCAGTTCCATTGAAAAAATAGCTACAGAGATAAGGCATCTTCAAAGAACAGAGGTTCTGGAAGCTGAAGAGCCCTTTCATAAAGGACAAAAGGGCTCTTCAGCAATGCCTCACAAGAGAAACCCAATCTTAACAGAGAATCTATGTGGCCTGGCAAGGACTATAAGGGCTTATGTTATCCCAGCTTTGGAAAATGTTACTCTCTGGCATGAAAGAGATATCAGTCACTCCTCTGCGGAGAGAATGATTATTCCCTCTGCGACCACTCTCTCTGATTTTGCTTTAGTAAGACTTAATTATGTTATCAAAAATCTTCAGGTCTATCCAGAAAGGATGCTAAAAAATCTAAATCTCTTAAGAGGGCTAATTTTTTCCCAACAGGTCCTTCTTACCTTAGTTGAAAAGGGCTTAACCAGAGAGGAGGCCTATCGGATTGTTCAGGAAAAGGCTATGAAAGTCTGGGAAGAGGAAAATCTGCAATTTAAGGATGTCCTCTCTTCTGATGAAAGAGTAAAAAAATATCTTTCAAAAGAGGAACTTGAAGCCCTTTTTGATATAGAGAAATATCTCTCAAGAGTTGATTACATCTTTTCAAGAGTTTTTGGTAAAGCCTAATGGAAGAAAAAAATCTTATAAAAGTTGTTGCAGGAGTAATTGCAGAAAAGGAGAGATTTTTTTTAGTAAAAAGACCATCTAACAAAAAAGAGGGAGGTTTTTGGGAATTTCCTGGAGGAAAGGTTGAAAAAGGAGAAGATCTATTCGAAGCTTTAAAAAGAGAATTATTAGAAGAACTTAATATAATAGTTAAGAAAGCAAGGTATATTACCACTGAAAAAAAAGAAGAAGATGATCGCATAATAGAGATAAATTTTTTCCTAATAGAGGATTTTGAGGGAAAAATTTCTTTAAAAGAAGCTCAAGAGGGAGGATTTTACTTCATAGATTCGCTTTCAAATTTTGAACTTTGCTCACCAGATAAAAAATTTATAGAAAAAATCCTTAAAGATAAGAAATTTCTAGCTTCTTTTATTAGCAGGGATAAAATTTTCTAAAAAGTAGAACCTTAAGGCTCCAAAGGAATGTAAAAATTTTCGGAAAAATACGAGTTAAATTAAAAGGTCAAAGTTTTACGGATACTTCTTGCTAAATTTTTAATTCTTTGTATCTCTTCCCAATCAGGGTTTTTTAAAGCAGGAAAAACACTTTTATTGGTGAAAAGGGGATCCTCTGAAAGGGGATAGCGAGAGGCTTTTTTAGCTTCTTCAAAAAGAGGGGTTCCAGGAATAGGTGAAAACTCGGCAAGGTAAGGTGAAACTTCAAGCTTATAGAGATATTTTAAAGCCCTTTCAATTTTAGTAAAATCTTCATCAGGAAGACCGTATAAAAGATAGGCCCCAATTTCATGGGAAGAAAAACCAGCCTCTTTAAGATTATTTATAGCCTCCTCAAATTCTTCAAGGGTAACTTTATTATCCAAGGGATCCTCAACTCTTTCAAGCCCAAGTCTTATAGTTACAAAGCCTCCCCTCTTAAGGAGCCTTGCAACCTCCTTAGTGATCAATCTTGCATGAAGGGCGTTAGGAGTGTGAAAGCGGACTTTGATATTTCTTTTTAAAAGTTCTTCAAGGATAACCCCAAGGTGCCTATCAAAATTTACAAGCAGAGCATCATCATAGAAAGCAAAATCTTCAACTCCATAAATATTGTGCCAAAAGAGGATCTCTTCAATGACAGCCTTAGGGTCCTTTTGGATAAACACAGGATAGAGCCTTTTGGAGGCACAGTAAGGGCAACTAAAAGGGCAACCTTCAGAGGTCATCAAAATTACATAGGGCAATTTTTTGTATAAATCAAAGGCAGGATAATCATGAGGGTAAGGCATTCCAGAGGGTTCAAATTCCCTTTTAAGTCTTAAGACAAACTCTTCAAGAGGGTCCTCAATGACTTCAATCCTTGAAGAAGGATAAGTTTTTACAAAATTGAGAAGATGGTCCTTTGAAAGTTTAGCATAAATTCCTCCTATAAAAATAGGAACTTCAGGATAATTTTTAGCTATAAAATCAATTAAAACAAAAAGACCTGGATACCAATAGGTCATAGAGATTGAAAGCATTACAGCTTTAAAACGAAGACTTGAGATTTCCTTGAGAAAAAGATTAAAAGGAAGACCATAACGAAAGTATCTTCTTGGAACATCCCTAAAAAAGAGCGGTTTAGGGATAGCTTCTTTGTAAAAATGGCCAGTGCCATAGTTCTTTCGCTTTGGAGCTTTAGGGAGATTTGGATGGAATGGATCAGTTAGGTCAAGAAAGAAGATAGTGTAGCCTTCCTTTCTTAAGATCCCAGCTAATTTGAGTAAACCATAGGGCTTTAACCAAAAATCATGAGCCGAAAAGTCATAAATCCATGGATGAATTAAGAGAAAATCAACTTCTGTCACTCTTAAAAGGAGATAAAAACGCCCCCAACGGGATTCGAACCCGTGTCTCTGGCGTGAGAGGCCAGTATCCTAGTCCACTAGACGATGGGGGCTTAAATTAGATTGACTTTATATATATATAATCCCAATCTCTTTCTTGTCAAGTTTTTGTGGAGGGGCATACCTTTTGATATGTAAAAAATTTTTGAGATAGCCTTAGCAAGCTATTGCTTTTTAAAGATAAGATGATTAATTTATTATTCCAATAAATATTTTTTAGGAGGAAAGATGAAATTCTTGGAGGAACCTCTAAAAGTGGATCTCTCTATTGATGTTGTTCATCTTATGTGTCCAATACATTTACTTGAATTAAATGAATCTATAAAAAAATTGACTCTGGCAGATTCTTGAATTAATCACAGATTATGATAGAGCCCTTGAGGATATTCCCAGATGGTGCGAAACTTTTGAACAGGAATTGCTTGGGGTGTTTGATGAGGGGGATCTTTTAAAATTCTATACAAGGAGAAAAAAATGAAGCGAGTTTATTTAGATCATATGACCACAACTCAGCCTGATGAAAGGGTATATCAAGCTATGCTTCCCTATTTAAGGGAACACTTTGGGGATGCCCTAAGTGTTTATGATCTTGGGGTTAAGGCAAGAGAAGCTATTGAAGAAGCAAGAGAAAAAGTGGCAGCTATGATTAAGGCTCATCCTTCAGAAATTATTTTTACTTCTGGGGGAACTGAATCTAATAACTTTGCTTTAAAAGGTCTTGCCTATGCTCATAGGAAGAAAGGAAATCATATTATAGTTTCTGTAGTTGAACATCACTCCATTACTAGTCCTGCAAGAGCCCTTGAAAGAGAAGGCTTTGAGGTTACATTTCTTCCTGTTGATAAATTTGGAGTTATTGATCTGAACTTTCTTGAGAAGGTATTAAAACTTGAAACTATACTTGTTTCTATTCAGCTTGCTAATCCTGAGGTAGGAACTCTTCAACCCATTGAAGAGGTGGTTAAACTTGCTGAAAAAGTAGGTGCTTTGGTTCATACCGATGCTGTTGCTGCAGCAGGTCAGATTGAGATAGATGTCCATAAACTTGGAGTTCATGCCCTTTCCCTTTCTGCGCATCAATTTTATGGTCCTAAAGGAGTAGGGGCTCTTTATCTTCGAAAGGGGATAAGAATTCATCCTCTTTTTTATGGTGGAATTCAAGAAGCAGGGAAAAGGGGGGGTACTGAAAATGTAGCTGGAATAGTAGGTATGGGTGAGGCTGCAAGAATTGTAAAGGAAGAAATCCAAAATTGGATCCCCAAAATGAAGGCTTTGAGAGATAAGCTTATAAAGGGACTTAGGGAAAGAATTTCTAAGATTTATCTAACCGGACACCCAGAAAATAGGCTCCCTGGGCATGCTAGTTTTATCGTAGAATTTATTGAGGGGGAAGCTTTGGTTCTCATGCTCTCTATGAAAGGAATTTATGCCTCGAGTGGATCTACTTGTCCTTTAAAAGCCTTAAAGGATTCCCCGGTTCTTTTTTCTATGGGATATCCTGCCCATCTAATTCAGGGCTCAATTGTTTTCAGTCTTGGAAAAGATACTACTGAAGAAGAGGTGGATTATGTCCTTGAAGAAATGCCTCCTGTGATTGAGCGTTTGAGAGAGCTTTCACCTTTTAAAGAGGGCTGGCGTGATATGGAAAAATGGGAAGAAACTTGCCCACATCATTAAAAAGGGGTATGCCATGTATAGCGAAAAAGTAATGGAACATTTTATGAATCCAAGAAATGTGGGAGAAATTCCCGATGCTGATGGAGTTGGCATTGAAGGAAATCCTGTTTGCGGAGATATGATGTATCTTTATATAAAAGTTAAAGATAACCGCATAGAAGATATTAAATTTAAGACCTTTGGTTGTGCTGCTGCTATAGCTGTATCAAGTATCCTTACCGAGATGGTTAAAGGTAAAACCCTTGAAGAAGCCCTGCAGATTACTAAAGATGAAATCGTTAAGGAACTGGGGGGCTTCCTCCTCAAAAGATTCACTGTTCTGTGCTCGGGCTTGATGCTTTAAGGAAGGCTATAGAGGATTATCAAAACAAAAGGGAAGTTTAATGCAGAAATATTACGGAAAAAAGGTTCTTCAGGAATTTTTACAAGCTAAAAATATAGGTGAAATTGAAGAGGCAGATATAATAATTACCGAGGAGAATCCAATTCGCACAGCTGATTCTCCTCCCTCCCCTTGTGTTTTAAAATTATTTTTAAAACTTGAAGGGAACAAAATTAGAGATGCTAAATTCAAACTTCAAGGCTGCGTGGCTGCTATAGCTATGCTTAGTAAGTTAACAGAGAAACTTAAAGGGTTGACCCTTGAAGAGGTAAAAAACTTATCCTTTGAGGATTTTTTAAAAGATCTGGATTATGGAATTCCTGACAATAAGAGAGGATGTTCGCTTATTAATCTCTCCTTTCTTAATAAACTTACTCAAATGAGATGAATGAGAAATTCATATTTAACATCCTATTGATTTCAAAAAACCAAAAGGCAGTCAGGAGTTATTGAGGCAAAGGAAATTAAAGTAACTTGTAAGGCTTTGGGATCTTACTTGTGAGGCTGTTTTAAATCTTGAAAATTAATTTACTTTTGGGTGCCTTTTGGTCCCTTTTTTAGTTTGATTTTAATCCATACATAAAGGCTAACAATTATAAAGGCTAAAAGAACAATTCCTAAGGATCCCTTATGGAGATATTCTTTTAAAAGAGCTTCATTTTTTCCAAGGTAGTATCCACAGAGGGCAAGGAAGGTACACCATATGAAAGCTCCAAGAGTAGTGTATAAGCAAAAAAGGCTAAGGGCCATCCTTGCAAAACCAGCTGGCACAGAGATTACATGCCTTAGGCCTGGAAGTAATCTTCCCACAAAGGTGCTGATATGTCCATGGTTATCCCAAAAGCTTTCCATTTTCATAAAGGAGGCTTCAGTTAGCAAGACATACTTTCCGTATCTCTTTATAAAACGTAAAAAAGCTGGTCTTCCAAACTTTAAAGCCATAAAATAATTAAAAAGCGCCCCTGCAAGACTTCCCATAGTTCCTGAGAGAATAACTCCCAGGAGATTCATCTTCCCTTTATAGGCAAGATAGGCTGCTGGAGGAATAATAATTTCACTGGGAATAGGAACAAGGGTTGACTCAAGGGCCATCAAAAAGAAAATCCCAAAATAAGAAGTTTTTTCAAAGAATAAAAGAACATTTCCTAAAAATTCTAAAATCAGACTCTCCATAAAGGTGACTCCAAAACTTTGGGCATTTTAACATCAAAAATTTTACTTTCAAGAAAGAAATTAGTTTTATAAAATAGCTCCTTCTGAGATAAAGGATGGTGAGCTTTTAACCTTAATTTGACAACTGAATAAAAGGTGATATATTGAAGAGGCTAACAATTTTTAAAGGAGGGCAAAAACTATGTTTCCCCAGATTAGAGAAATAGAAAAAAAATATATGAGAGAGGATCTTCCAAAGATTTCACCAGGAGATACTGTAAGGGTTTATTATCGTTTAAAGGAGGGGGAAGAAAAGGAGAGAGTTCAGGTTTTTGAAGGGGTGGTAATTAGAAGAAGAGGCTCAGGGCTTTCTGCTACCTTCACTGTCAGGAAGGTCTCCTTTGGGGTTGGAGTTGAGAGAACCTTTCCTCTTCATTCTCCAAGGATTGAAAAGATTGAGATTGTCAAGCGTGCCAAAGTAAGAAGGGCAAGGCTTTATTATTTGAGAGAGAGAGCTGGTAAAGCAGCAAGATTGAAAGAAAGATTTGACAACAAGGTGATGGAATAATAGTCTTTCCTTGTTATTTGATAAAAAATCTATAGTTTCTAAATTTATTGAGAATTATTACTGGTCTTTAGGATTTAAGAAAATAGTAGGGATTGATGAGGCAGGAAGAGGGGCTATTGCAGGGCCTCTTTTCGTAGGTCTAGTTATTTTTCCCCTCGGCTATCACCATCCTTCTATAAAAGACTCAAAGCTTTTAACACCAGAGCAAAGGGAAGAGCTCTTTGAGATAATTGTAAGGGAGGCCCTTTTTTGGGAGGTAGCCTCTGCCAGTGTTGAAGAAATTAATAACTTGGGGATTATAAAGGCGCTTTTTGTGGCTATAGAGAGGGGCCTTTCTAAAATTGAGGCTCCTGATTTACTCCTGATAGATGGCCCTTTAACTATACCTCAATATAAAGGTATTCAAAAATCAATTATTAAGGGGGATAGACTTAGCCTCTCTATAGGGGCTGCCTCTATTCTGGCTAAAGTTTCAAGAGATCGATACATGAAAGAGCTTGCTAAAAGTTATCCTGAATATGGTTTTGATAAACACAAGGGCTATGCTACGAAGGAGCATCTTTTAGCTCTCAAAAAATATGGACCAACGCCTCATCATAGAATCACTTTTAAGTGTTTTAAAGGCCTATGAGAGTCTCAAAAAGGGCCATAGGAAAAGAAGCAGAGGTCTTAGTTGAGAATTATTTCAAAGAAAGGGGGTATGAAATTCTTGATAGAAATTTTCAGACCAAAATAGGGGAGATTGATCTCATTATGAAAAAAGGGGATACTCTTATCTTTGTTGAAATAAAGAGCGAGTCTATCTCCAAGGGGTTTTTTCCAGAAGAGAGGGTTGATTTTAAAAAACAAGAGAGAATAAAAAAGGTTGCGGAGATTTTTTGGCTTAAAAATTTTCAAAAATTAAGTAAAATAAAAGAAATACGCTTTGATGTAGTGGTAGTTAATCTTGAAAGTGGTGAAGTAAGGCATTATGAAAGAGCCTTTTATGCAGAGGGAAACTTCTCTTAAAGCTAAGCTTGAAGAATTTTATTCTCTCTCTGACCAAGAGCTGGAAAAGGCCCTTTCCCCTTTACGATTTGAGGAACTCTTTGAATTAGTTCTTTCTACTCCTTGGGAAAAAAGAGCAAAACTTATTCTCTATTCTCCCTATCCTGAAGGAATAGTCCGAAATATGCCCCCAATTGAGCTTTTCTTTACCCTAAAAGCCTCTTCGCTTGATCTTTCGGTTGAGCTCCTTTCTTATGCTAAGGGAACTCAAATCCAATTCCTCTTTGATTTAGACTGCTGGTATAAAGATCGCTTAAGAGCGGATAGAATTGCAAGCTGGATTATTCTTCTTTTTGAGGCAGGAGAGGATAAAGTTTTAGAATGGTTAACGGTGGTTGACTGGGAGTTTTTAATAGCCCTTATGCAAAAATTTGTCCGGATTCATAAAAGGCCTGATGAGGTGGATCTTCTTGAGGCCTATGATTACTTACCACCCTATACCTTAGATGATGTTTATTTTGTAGAATTTAAAGAGGAGAGCCTGGAATTCTATTTTAGAAGAATTATTGAACTTATTAGAGAAACCTGGCCTGAGACCTACTTTGCCCTTATGGAGTCTCTTCTTTGGGAGATTCCTTCTGATGTTGAGGAAAGGGCTTTTAGGTTTAGAAATGGAAGACTTGCTGATGAAGGAATCCCTGATTATTATATAGCTCTTGAAGTTTACACTTACATTCATCCTAAAAAACTTTCCAAGATTGAACAAAAATATCTTCCCGAAGGAGAAGCTGAAGTAGAAGAGATTAGAGCTCCTCTTTATTTAATCCCTTATGACGAGGAGCAAGAACTTTTAATCTATAAGGCCCTATCTCTTATTAGAGATCCTGATACTCTTTCAAGGATTCAGAGGGAACTTGCCTGGCTTGCAACTAAAGTAATCCTTGTGGATCATCCTGTGATCGACGAGATAGAAGAGGTAAAGAAGGGAATCCATAAGATGTGGTGTGGACTAAACTTAGGTCTGGAATATCTCTCTGAAGGGAATCTCGAGATTGCCAAGGAGATTCTTAAAAATCACTATCTTGAGGAAATCTTTAGGGTATCAAGAACTGCTTTGAGGGAGTTAAGAAAATTTGCTCTTTCTCTTTTAAACAACAAAGAATTTAATGTAGCCTTGCTTAAATACCTTGATCAACCTTATGCAGGTTATCTTCAGGGTGCTACGAGAAGGCGCTTAAATGAGATTCAGCTTTTTGTTCCACCCAATATAGGAACTGATAGAGAATATGTTGAGTTTTCTCGGATTAGTGAAATAAGAATGGTAAGAAGATATATCGAAGAAATAGGCTATATGGCCCCTCTTTTAGAAAAGGGGTTGGGTCCGGTTTCTATCTGGGTAAAAGAAGTAATTCAACCAAGGAGAAATTTTGATCTGAACTTCCTTACCTGGAGTAGTATAATTTTGACCGCTTTGGCCCAATTCTTGTACTCCAAGGAATTCGCCTTTAAAGCCCTTCCCTGTAAGGCATGGAGGGAGGTTTTTCCAAAGCTTGTAGAGTTTAAAGATGAAAAGTGTTATCTAAGAGAGGAATTAAAAGAGGGGCTTTTTGAAAATTTTAGGGCTTTAGCCAAGAGTGTCTATTATCTTGAGGAAGAGTTACTTTTGAGTTTTCTTAATTTTGTGGTAAATAGGTTTGAAAATGAGTTTCGTTTTGCCCATCCTGAAGATCCACCAGATCCTAAGTATCAAACCTTGATATTAATAGATCTCTCTTCATGAAAAAGCGGGTCCTTGAGCCTAAACTTAAAGAATCAGCCCTTATTATTCTTCAGGCCCGTTATCTTGTCAGAAATGAAAGAAATGAGATTGTAGAAACCCCTCAGGGGCTTTTTGAAAGAGTGGCTATAGCAGTTGCTGAGGGGGAGAAGAATTTTCCTAAATCAAAGGATAGGTGGGAAGATTATGCAGAAAAATTTTATGAGCTTATGGCCAGTCTTGATTTTCTTCCCAATTCTCCTACCCTTATGAATGCGGGAAGGCCTTTAGGGCAGCTCTCAGCTTGTTTTGTGCTGCCTGTTGAAGATTCCCTTGACTCTATATTTGAGACCCTTAAATATACTGCTCTTATTCATAAATCAGGAGGAGGAACAGGTTTTAACTTTTCAAGAATTCGTCCCAAAGGGGATGTTGTCTTTTCTACTTCGGGTGTGGCAAGTGGTCCTGTCTCTTTCATGAAGGTCTTTGATGCAGCCACTGAAGCCATAAAGCAAGGTGGGAAAAGACGTGGGGCCAATATGGGCATTCTAAATATCGATCATCCTGATATAGAAGAGTTTGTCACTATAAAGAGTAACCCTAAAGAACTTACAAATTTCAATATCTCTGTAGCTATAACAGATGCCTTCATAAGGTCCTTAAAAAAAGAGGAGGATTTTTCCTTAATAAATCCAAGAACAGGAAAGGAAGTAAGAAAAGTTTCTGCTAAGGCTTTATTTGATCTTATTTGTAAAAAGGCTTGGGAAACAGGAGACCCAGGACTTATATTTATAGATAGGATTAATGAATACAATCCTACGCCTCATCTTGGAAACATTGAAGCTACTAACCCCTGCGGTGAGCAACCTCTTTTGCCCTATGAATCTTGTAATTTAGGGTCAATAAATCTTTCCAATTTTGTGAGGAACGGGGAAATTGAATGGGAGAGATTAAGGGAGACCGTGCATCTTGCTGTTCGTTTTCTTGATGATGTGATCGAAGTAAACCGCTTTCCCATACCACAAATTGCTAAAATTACTTCTTTAACCAGGAAAATTGGCCTTGGAGTTATGGGCTTTGCTGATATGTTAATAAAACTTAGAATAAGTTATGCTGAGGAGAGGGCCCAATCTTTAGCAGAGAAAATTATGAGTTTTATTTCCGAGGAATCAGTTAAGGCCTCAGCTAAGCTTGCCGAGGAGAGAGGAAGTTTTCCCTCTTTCCCAGGGAGTCTCTGGGATAAAAGGGGATATCCACCTCTTCGCAATGCTACTACTACGACGATTGCCCCCACAGGAACCCTCTCTCTTATTGCTGGAGTTTCTTCAAGTATTGAGCCCCTTTTTGGTATCTACTATGAAAGAAAAACCTTGGGAGGAGTAGTTTTAAAGGAATTCCATCCCCTTTTTGAAGAGGTCTTAGCTCAGGAAGGTTACAATGAAAAGGAGATTGAAGAGATAAAAGAGGAGATTAAAGAAAAGGGTCTTATTAGTTTGACTGGAGTTAAAGAAAAGATAAAAAAACTCTTTTTGACTTCTTTTGAGATATCTCCAGAGGTTCATCTTGCTATCCAGAGAGCTTTTCAGAAGTATACTCATAATGCTGTTTCTAAGACAATCAATCTTCCTGAGTCAACAACTCCTGAGGATATTAAAAAAATCTTTTTAAAGGCCTATGAGTGGGGCCTTAAGGGGATAACGGTTTATCGTTATGGGTCAAAGCCTGAACAGGTAATTTACATAAAATCTGGAGAGGCAAGCAAGATGATCTGTCCCAAATGTGGAGAAGATCTTGAAATCCATGGATCCTGTTTATTTTGTGGTTCCTGTGGATACGATAAATGTCAATAGGGAGGAGAAATTTGAAGGTAATAAAAGTGGCTCTTCTTGGATTTGGAACGGTGGGGCAAGGTGTTTATGAACTTCTTATGAAAAATGGTTATATCTTTGAAAAAAAGCTTGGGATTCAGATTGACATTAAGAAAATTCTTGTAAGGGATGTTAAAAAGAAAAGAGAAGTAAAGGTTCCCCCTGAGTTATTTACTACGAATTTTGAGGAGATTCTTAGGGATGAAGAGATAGCTATTGTTTGTGAGCTGATGGGTGGTCTTGAGCCTGCCAAAAGCTATATACTTAAGTCCCTTTTTCAAGGCAAACAGGTGGTTACAGCTAATAAAGCTGTTCTTGCAGAGAGTGGAGCTGAGATTTTTGAGATGGCCAGAAGTAAGGGGGCTTTCCTAGGTTTTGAGGCTTCTGTAGGAGGTGGGATACCTGTTATTAAAACTTTAAATGAGGCTTTAATTGGTAATCAAATTGAGAGGATAACAGGTATTATAAATGGAACTACCAATTACATTTTGACGAGGATGCTTGAACAGAACATATCCTTTGAAAAGGCTCTTGATGAAGCTAAAGCTAAAGGTTATGCTGAAGCTGATCCAAGTCTTGATCTAAAAGGAGTGGATTCAGCTCACAAAATTTCTATCCTTGGAAGTCTTGCCTTTGGGATCTATATTCCTTTTGATAAAATTTATATCGAAGGGATTGAAAATATTGATCTTATGGATCTTAAATTTGCTCAATCCTTTGGATATGTTATAAAATTAATTGCTGAGGTCAAAAGAGATAGGGATAAGATTGAAATAAGGGTTCATCCAGCCCTTATTCCAAGAAATCATATCTTGACTTCTGTGAGATTAAACTATAATGCTATTTTTATTAGGGGAGATTTTGTGGGTGACATCCTTTTATACGGCCTTGGGGCCGGAAAGGAGCCTACAGCCAGTGCTGTTGTAAGTGATATTGTATCAGCCATTGAGTATCTTTTATCCAAAAAAAGCCCTCTTATTCCTTATCCATCTAAAAAAGAGGATTTTAAAATTAAACCTATAAAGGAATGTATTTTTAAGTATTATTTTCGTTTTTCAGCTTTAGATAGACCAGGAGTTCTTTCAAAGATTTCTGGTATTTTAGGAAAGTATGGTATTAGTATTGCTTCGGTAGTTCAAATAGGAAGGCAAAAAAAGAGGGGAGCAGTTCCCATTGTTATGCTTACTCATGAAGCCAAAGAAGAAAGGGTTGAGAGGGCTTTGGCAGAAATAGATACCCTTGAGGTTTTAAAAGGTAAGACCAAAAGATTACGGATAATAGAATAAAGAGGAGAGGACTATGATAATTTTGGTAAGTAGGGGAAGCTATGAGATAATTGAGAAAAAACCCTTTATTTTGAGGAGTGAACCCTTAGGAGCAGGGATAGCCATAGGTTTTATTAATAGAGAAAGGGGGCTATTTGGATTGCTTTCTTATCTTTTTCCATATAGAGAGGCGGATATTGAATTGGATGAGGGAACTATTTATTCAGGGGAAAGCCTTTTAAATCTTCTTCAAAGTGAGTTGGAGAAAAAAAAGGTAGATTTTGAGAGAACCTCTTGGATATTAATAGGGGCCTCCTGTTTTAAAAGAGAGTCCTATATTCTTGATTTAACGGAGAAGAATCTTAAGGTGGCTGAGGCCTGGTTTAAAAGAAATAATCTTTGGGAACGGGTTATAAAACGTGTGAAAGAGCCTCATCCTCTTTTTCTTGAGGTAAATGCTAAAGAAGGTATTTTTGAGGTAAAAATTCAAAATAAGGTGGAAAGGTATGAGTGAATTCATTTTAGAGAGAATTTTTGAGAAAGTTGATACTCTTCCTCCCTTCCCCAAAACAGCCCAGAGGGCTTTAGAACTTTTAAGAGAGGAAGAGGTCAATTATAAGGAACTTGAAGAGGTAATTAAAACCGATCCTGCTATAGCTGTTAATTTTTTAAAACTTGTCAATTCTGCTGCCTTTTCTTTGCCCCAGAAGGTAGATTCCCTTCTTAAGGCCTTCATGCTCCTTGGAACAGAACAAATAAAATTAATTCTTCTTGCGGCAGTTGCTGGTAAGTACTTTTCCAAGGATCTTACAGGATATGGAGTAAGTGCCAAAGATATCTGGGTTCACTCAATTGTTTGTGGTATCATTGCAGAAGAACTTGCCCAGCTAATAAAATTACCCGTAGAAAAAAGAGAAAGTTTATACATGGCAGCCCTTTTGCATGATCTTGGGAAGATTATCTTAGATCTCTATACTACTCTTGAGGCTAAGAAGTTTTACGAGTTAATGGAGAAAAATCCAGAAGACACCTTTATGCAAATTGAGTGGCTTGCTGTGGGAGTTGATCATGGCATGGTGGGTGGATTTCTCCTTAAAAAATGGGAATTCCCCAAGGAAATTTATTTTTCTGTGAGGGCCCATCATGATTCTGATTTAATGATTCAAGGGAAAATACCAGCTATGGTTGCTTTAGCCAATATTTTAGCTAATATGCTTGGATTTATTGGTGGCCTGGATGCCTTTAATTATTCAATTCCTTCAAATCTCTTGGAGATAATAGGAATAAAAGCAGAGGAACTTGAAAAAGTCTTGCCAAAAATCTATAAAAGAGCTCTTTTAGTTGAAAAATTCCTAGTTTAACTAATTTTTCATTTAAATTTTATCAATTTATGCCCTTGACTTTTTCCAAATTTTAGGGTATAAAAGCTTAATAAAAAAATTGTTTTTTCTTAAAAATGAAAGAAAAAGCTTTCAAATATTCCTTTTTTGTATTTTTTATTTTCTTATTTGGTTATTTTTTACACACATTGTCTTCTTTGAGTTATGCTAAAGTTAAAAAGTCAAAATCTCACTCTAAGGTTTACAAAAAAGAGGCAGTTAAAAGAAATAAGGCTTCAAAAACTCGCGTTGTAAAGAAGGGAGATAACCTTCATAAAGTCGCCAAAAAATCTGAACTTAGAGTTGAAGAATATATCCATTATAAAGTAAAGAAAGGCGAAACCCTTTATAGGATATCCAAAAAATTTGGGGTTACTCCTGAGGAAATAGCAGAATTAAACGGGGTTACACCAAAGTCATTAAAGCCAGGGCTTATTATCAAAATTCCTAATAAAAATCTTCAGAATCAAAATATAGTTGAGAGAAATTTAGATCTTCCTGTTAAAGGAAAATTATCTGAAAAAAAGATTTATCATGAAGTAAAAAAAGGGGAAAATCTTTTCAGAATAGCTCTTAAATATGAGACCACGGTGGAGGAGCTTAAGAAGTTAAATAATTTAAAGAATAATCACTTAAAGCCAGGGCAACTTCTTCTTGTCAAAGTTAAAAAGGAGAACTCTCTAAGTGAGGCACCACCAGGATTTATATACCACGTAGTTCAAGAGGGAGAAACTCTCTACCGAATCTCATTGAAATATAATATTCCTCTAAATACTCTAAAAGAGATAAATCATTTAAAGGAGGATATTTTAGTAGTTGGTCAAAAATTAAAAATTCCCACTGATTTGGCCAATAAAGAAAAGCCATTTGTTCTTGAGAGACCTAAAGAAATTACAAGTGAAAAAGAAGAAACCCTTTCACAAAAGTTTGAAAAGAACGTGCTTTTAAAAAAGGGAGTCTTGAGTTCAGCTATGCTTACTGAAGAAAAAGAAAAGGCTCTTAAGCAGAAGTTTCTTGAAATTTCCTTTAATTTAGCTGACCAAAGATATAAACTGGGAGGAGATGGCAATGGATATCTTGATTGTTCTGCCTTTGTAAAACTGGTTTATGAAGAATTGGGGATAAAGTTACCTAGAAGTTCTGTGGAGCAATATCAAATAGGTGTACCCATTGAAAAAGAGGAATTAATTCCTGGAGATCTTGTCTTCTTTAAAACACGAGGAAATAAAATTTCACATGTAGGAATTTATATAGGAGATAATCGATTTATCCACATCTCTTCCTCTCGTAAAAGAGTCGCTATTGATTCTTTAGATGATCCTTATTTCAATAAGCGTTATGCAGGAGCAAAAAGAGTTCTCAATGGAGAGGTCCTTGAATATTTCCAGGACTATTTGAACAAAAACAAAGGGACTAAGAGTAATATAGAAGGTTCCTCCAAAAGAAATTATAAGTTTGATGACTCTATTTCAGAAGCGAATATTTAACTTTATCCCACCCTATTCGTTGAATAATAGCTCCTAAACGCTCGCCTTTTTGGTTGTGTCTTTTATAAAAGGTAAGTACTTTCTTAAAAAGAGGAATAACTTCCTCTTCTTTGGCATAGCATAGAAAGGTTGCAAGCCTTGGATGTCGACCCAATTTTCCTCCAAGATAGATTTTATACCCTCTAAACCCCTCATAAAGAGCAGATTCAGGACAAAATTTAATACAGGCTCCACAGCCTACACATTTTTCCATCTCTATAAAAGGTCCATGTTCAGTAAGGGTAATGGCTTCTTCTTCACAAACTTGGGAGCAAGATCCGCAAAAGGAACAAGCTTTAGGGTTGATTTCTGGCTGAATAACACCGTGCAAGGCAAAATCAGCGATGTGAATTTGAGAACAGGCATTGGGACACTCAGAGAGGGCTACTTTAAACTTATGATGGGCTTTAAGAGGGCCTTTTACTTTTTCTTTCAAAAATTCTTCCAGCTTTTCTGCTTCAAGAATTTCTTCGAGGTGTTTTAATAATTTTTCCGAGGAGGTTATAGCATTCGGGCAAGAATTGAGACCAAAACAACCTGTTACCTCATATCCCTTTTCAGCCTGGGACATTTTTTTCAAAAGAACCTCTTTAGCCGAGAGTAATTCTGGAAGGGTAACCCTTTCAATACCCTTGGAGGAAAGATAATTTTCCACTTCCTTTTTAACCCTTCCTCTTATAAAAAAGGGAATTTTCTTTAGATATTCCTCTGCTTCCTTTTCCCACTCCATTTTTAAAGAACCTCCTCAGATAAAATCTCTCCTTTTACACTAATGGTGTAAACTTTAAAGAGGAATTCTTTTTTGGCAAGCTTGCGTGCTTCTTGTAAAATATAGACCAACCCTTTACAACAGGGAACCTCCATAATAGCTACTTCCACACTTTGAAGAGGAACCTCTGAAAAAATTTCTGTAAATTTTTCAATATAGAGCTCTAGAGGATCAAATTTGGGACAGCCAAGCATAATCTTTTTTTCAGGAAGTAAATCCAAATGAAGCCTTGGGTAAGCCACAGGGACGCAGTCTGCACAGACAAGAAGTTGAGCATTTTGCAAGAAAGGAGCTTTGGGTGGAATAAGTCTTATCTGCACAGGCCAGTGAGAAAGAGCCGAAGAAAGCTCTCCTCTAAATTCTTTGGAGATTTGAGGCTTAAATTCTCTCACCTGATGGGAGGGGCACCCACAGGCAAGGGTTTCTGTAAAAGAAAATTTTGGGGCCTCCTCTTTAAGTTGTTTTAAATACTTATGAACAGCCTCTTCATCAAAATCTTCTGCCTCTCTTTCAACGATTTTTAAAGCCCCTGTAGGACATTCACCTATACAAGCTCCAAGGCCATCACAATAAATTTCACTTATAAGCTTTGCCTTTCCATCAATTATAGCTAGAGCTCCCTCAGAACAAGCTAAAACACACTTTCTACACCCATTACAAAGCTCTTCGTTAATCTCAATAATTTTTCTTTTAACTTTAAGCATAGAAAATTACTCCTTTATTTTAGAAGATTCTCAATTAATTCCTCTAAGGTTAAACCTTTTTTTAAATTTTTAAGATTAATTTTTATTTCTTCCCAGAGGGTTTCAGGAAGATTGGCTTTTTTGTATAGGTCTTCTCTCCTTTTTGGATCTAAAAAATAAAAGAGTAAGAGAAGAAGTTTAGTTCCTGGTGAAATTCCCTTTTCTTTGAGTTCCTTTTCTAATCTTTCCATCCCTCTTTCAATTTCCGACAATTGATTTTTTGGAAGCATTTCTTCAAGAAGTGAAAGGAGCCCTGATTTTAAAAGAGTAGCCTTTTCTCGAATGAGTTCAGGCGGAAGCTCTCCAAGACAGATCTCAGCGTATTTACAGTAAGCAGCACACCCAAAATCAAGTTTTGGATTGGGAATGACCTTTTTACAAGCTGAGCATTTCCTTGAAGTATCATCTTTAAAAAATTCTACCTTCTCTCCACAATAGGGACAGTTTATTTCAAAGATAGCCTCTTCTTTCCAATATCTCCAATCTTGTCCTGGGCATCTCATTTTTTTAACTCCTTTTTCTTC
>ERZ1669248.470-NODE-470-length-19756-cov-4.901173_pt1 | contig 19756 bp, 16 predicted proteins | sample MGYA00579296_ERZ1669248 | MGnify/ENA primary metagenome ERZ1669248 (study PRJEB41166, sample SAMN08046057) | hot springs metagenome | biome: hot spring; feature: neutral hot spring; material: thermophilic sediment; isolation source: thermophilic sediment from...
TCGGAGATGTGTATAAGAGACAGGTGGTCATGGCCGCGCCAATGGTGCGGGCGACGGCGCGGACATATTGCAAATCGGCAGAACCATCCTCATCGGGCGGGGTGCCCACCGCAATAAATTGCACTGCACCAAAGGCAACCGCTTCAGCGGTGTTGGTGGTGAATTGCAAGCGCCCTTGGGCGGCGTTTTCCCGCACAATGGCCTCTAACCCCGGCTCAAAAATAGGGATAATCCCTTGATTTAATTTATCTATTTTATTTTGATCAATATCCGCACACAGCACGCTATGGCCTACTTCAGCCAAACAGGCGCCGGTGACTAAGCCCACATAGCCTGTACCAAAAATGGTGATTTTCATGAATCAACTACTCAGCATTAAGATCATTCACGGGGGGATTGGGCGTCGTACTGAGGGTGTCGCGCACAAAACGAAACAATTCCCGAAAGTAGCGCGGCGGTTTTTGCTCTGCCCGCTCTTTGAGCACCATTCGCACTAATTGCCGTAACGCTTGCACGTCACTTTGTGGATAGGCGGCAACAAAAGCGGTCACGCTGGTGTTCTCATCACTCAAGAGCCGATCGCGCCAGCGCTCGCTCTCATGTTGCAGACGAATATTGTGCGGCGCATCCGGGTCGATCCGTTCAAATTCTGCCTCAATGGCGGCCACATCGTGCTGACGCATCAATTTCCCGATGTATTGAAAATGCCGTTTGCGTGCCCCGTGCGCGGTGATGTTGCGCGCCTCTTTTAAAGTAGCGAGCAAGGTTTCAGAGAGGGGAAACGTTTTAAGCTGGGTATCGGTGAGCTCACTTAATCGCTCGCCCATATCGCGCGCCGCATGGGCTTCTCGCTTGCGCTCGGTTTTGCTCGGCTCTGCTGCCTCGACGACCGGCGTGTTGAGAAGCAGGGCTTTTTTTGCCCCAAAAAATCGGCGGTCACTCATAAATACAAACTCTTAAATTCAGGCTCAATAGGGCTTGGGTTCATCAAATTAGGCTCATTCCACCGTGACCGATTTCGCTAAATTTCGCGGCTGATCGACATCAGTCCCCTTCAGCACGGCGACGTGGTAGGCCAATAATTGCAAAGGAATATTAAAAATAATCGGGGCAGAAATTCGCCCGACATGGGAGGTGACCGGCAGCACATGCAAGCGGGGCTCAGGCTCGATGCCGGCACGCTCATCGGCGAATACGAATAATTCAGCACCCCGCGCGGCCACTTCGCTCATATTCGATTTTAATTTATCTAATAAATCATTTTGCGGGGCGATGGTAATCACGGGCATATTGTCGTCAATTAACGCCAACGGGCCGTGCTTCAATTCACCCGCTGGATAGCCTTCGGCATGAATGTAACTGATTTCTTTGAGTTTTAACGCGCCTTCCAGCGCAATAGGGTACATGGCGCCGCGCCCCAAAAATAAGGCGTGCTGCTTGTCTACCAACCGCTCTGCCAGTGCCAAAATCTCGGCATCGTGGGTGAGTGCGTTTTGCGCTAACTGGGGGATTTTCTCCAAGCCTGCCACGATGCGCCGCTCTTCCTCTTCGCTCAAACGGCTCTGAAGGCGGCCGATGGAAAGTAACAGCAAGGCCAAGGAGACCAGCTGGGTTGAAAAGGCTTTCGTCGATGCGACCGAAATTTCAGGGCCCGCATGGGTCATCAGCACCAAATCCGCCTCACGCACCAGCGAGGATTCCGGTGCGTTACAAATCGCCAGAATCGGCATGCTCGGCATGCGCTGGCTCACCATGCGGAGTGCGGCGAGTGTGTCGGCGGTTTCCCCCGATTGCGAGAGCATCACCGTCAAAGTGCCCGCTTCTAACACGGGGTTGCGGTAATGAAATTCAGATGAAACCTCAACATTGGCGGGCATGCCCAAAACATCTTCAAACCAGTAACGCGCCACCATGCCTGCGTGGTAGCTTGTGCCGCAAGCCACAATTTGCAGCCGTTCTACATCGCGCAAGACGGCTTCAGCGCCCACACCAAAGGCGGCAGGCAGCACCCGCCCGCCACTTAACCGACCCTCTAGTGTGTCGGCAATGGCGCGGGGCTGCTCGTGAATTTCTTTGAGCATAAAATGCTTGTAGCCACCGCGATCGGCGCTATCGGCACGCTGGGTTGATTCGACAATTGAACGCGAAGCGGCCTGCCCGCGGACATCCACCACAGTAAAGCCCTCGCGCGTTAACACGGCTCGATCGCCCTCGGCCAAATACACAAACCGCTGGGTGACCGGCAGTAAGGCCAGCGCATCGGAAGCGGCAAATAATTCACCAAGGCCTACGCCAATCACCAGTGGGCTGCCTTGGCGCGCCACAAAGAGCTGATTGGGTGCGTCTTTAACTAAAATGGCTAAGGCAAAAGCCCCCTGCAGGCGATCAAGCGTTTTGTGAAAAGCCTGCTCAGGCGAGAGCCCAGCCGCGAGATTTTGGTCCAATAAGTGGGCAATTACTTCCGTATCGGTATCGGAGCTAAATAGCCTGCCCGCTTGCTGCAGCTCAGTGCGCAGGCTTGCGTGGTTTTCAATAATGCCGTTATGCACCACCGCCACGCGGCTGCCGGCGATATGCGGATGGGCATTGCGCTCGGCCGGCACGCCGTGCGTGGCCCAACGGGTATGCGCAATGCCTAAAAACCCTTGTAAATCAGGTGACTGCTGATTGGTCGCGATAATTTGCTCGGCCAACATTTGCACCTTACCCACCGCCCGACTGGAGGCGATTTGCCCCGAGGCATTGAGCACCGCTAAACCGGCTGAATCGTAGCCCCGGTATTCAAGCCGCCGCAGGCCCTCCAGTAAAATTGGCCACACCGGCCGCTGGGCGATGGCTGCCACAATTCCGCACATAGAAATCTCCAAAACTTGAAAGGGATGCACCCGGTGGGTTTAAAGCGCGCGAAGTATCGATTCAGCCGCCGCCAGGGTCGCTTGAATATCGGCCTCGGTATGCGCGATGGAAACAAACCCGGCCTCGTAGGCGGAGGGCGCCAAATACACACCGGCGGCCAACATGCCATGAAAAAAGCGATTAAAGGCGGCGGTATCGCATTGGGTAGCCGCGTTAAAGCTTGTCACCGGGTGTTCGGTGAAAAATAGGCCGAACATACCGCCCGCTTGCTGAGTCACCACGGGCACGCCAGCGGCTTTGCCGGCAGCGGCTAACCCCGTGCATAGCGCAGTCGTTTTAGCAGTTAATTGCGCATAAAAACCCGGGGCTTGCAACAATTCCAACGTCGCCAACCCGGCGGCCATGGCCACCGGGTTGCCCGATAACGTGCCGGCCTGATACACCGGTCCCAACGGGGAGATATGTTCCATGATGGCGCGCTTGCCACCAAAAGCGCCGACGGGCATGCCACCGCCGATTATTTTGCCTAAGGTTGTCATATCCGGCGTTACGCCGTAATGCGCTTGCGCGCCGCCTAAGGCCACGCGAAAACCGGTCATCACTTCATCAAAAATAAGCACGGTGCCGTATTCATCGCACACCGCGCGCAAGCCCTCTAAAAAGCCGGGTACGGGCGGGATGCAATTCATATTGCCCGCTACGGGCTCAACAATAATCGCCGCAATTTCTTGGCCGATTTGGGCGAAGGTTTCTCGCACTTGCTCAATGTTGTTGTATTCCAGCGTTAGGGTGAGTTCGGCCAACGCCTTGGGCACGCCGGGGGAGCTGGGCACGCCAAACGTGAGCGCGCCGGAGCCGGCTTTTACCAACAAAGAATCGGAATGGCCGTGGTAATTGCCTTCAAATTTAACGATTTTATCGCGCCCCGTATAACCGCGCGCGAGCCGGATGGCGCTCATGGTCGCCTCGGTTCCCGATGAGGTAAGCCGCACCATCTCAATCGAAGGCACAATCGCACAAATGGCATCTGCCATCTGGGTTTCAGCCACGGTGGGCGCGCCATACGACAACCCACGCAGTGCCGCTTCACGAACCGCCTCAATGACCACCGGATGCGCGTGCCCCAAAATCATAGGCCCCCAAGAGCCTACATAATCAATATAGCGTTGATCGTTTTCATCCCAAAAATACGCGCCCGCCGCGCGTTTAACAAATACCGGATCCCCACCCACAGAACGAAAGGCGCGCACGGGCGAATTCACGCCACCGGGGATATGCCGTTGAGCCTCTGCAAATAAATTGTGATTACTAGACATAACAACTCCAAAAACTAAAAATCAGATCACTCAAAACAGCCCCGAGGGATTTTTATTCGGCATCAGCGCAGCAAAGGTATGGGCGGCTGTGGTGATGTTCTTTGCGGCAAAAACCGCTGAAATAACCGCCAGCATATCCGCCCCTGCCGTCAAAAGCGGAGGGGCGTTCTCTGGCGTGATGCCGCCAATCGCACATAGGGGCAGGTGTAACTCAGCCCGTGCCCGCGTCAATAGCGCCGGGTTTGCAGGCACGGCATGGGGTTTGGTTTTACTTTTAAAGAAAGCCCCAAAAGCCAGATAATCGGCTCCGGCTTGGGCGGCTTGCTCTGCCAGTGCCAAATCGTTATAGCAGGATGCGCCAATAATCGCGCCCGTACCCAGCTCGGCTCTTGCAGAGGCGATAGCGCCATCTTCCCGCCCCAAATGCACCCCATCGGCGCCGACGGCCAGCGCCAGCGCTACATCATCATTAATTAAAAAAATCACGTTATGCACCCGCGTTAATGCCCGCAACGCGCTCGCTTCGGCCAAGCGGCGCTTTGTATCGCCGGATTTATCGCGGTATTGCACAATACGCGCACCGCCCGCAATGGCGGCGGCCACGGCCTGAACTAATGCGGTTCGCTGGGTTTTAAGCGTATCGGTAATGACATACAAGCCCCAAAGCGCATCTCGCTTGGCGGAACTATTTTGCCTCATACGAGCTGCGTCCGCGCCAATTGCGTTGCACCTTTTAAGGCAAGATCAGGATCACTCACCACCCAGACCGGAATTTGCCGCAGCAAATCCGTAAAGCGCCCCTTGTCTAAAAACCCCTGCATAAATTCTCGCTGCATAAAAGGCAAAATGTGCCCCGCAATGGCACCGGCCACAAACACCCCGCCCATCGGGAGCGATTTAAGCGCCAAATTGCCGGCTTCGGCGCCATAAATACGCGCAAATAGCCGGCAAGCAATCTCGCTTAACGCATCACTGCCCGCTACCGCCTGCGCGGTAATCACCGCGCTTTTATCTTGGCAAGTGCTTAAGCGCGCCTGCATATGGGGGGTTTCACTGGCCAGCGCTTGGGTCTTAGCAAATTCATATAATTCAACAAAGCCTTTACCACATAAAATACGCTCGTAGCTCACATGGCCATCGAGCTTTGCCCGCAAATAAGCCCATAACTCATTTTCCAGCGCATTATTGGGCGCAAAATCACAGTGCCCGCCCTCGGTAGGCATGGGATGATGGCGCGTGCCATCAAAATAAAATAAAGCTTCCCCTAAGCCGGTGCCGGCGGCAATCACCGCCACATGCCCGCTGCTTGTGCCATTCAGTGCGCGGGCAGGCACCCGCGCAAACGGGTTAAGCGCCACTTTGGCGGGCGCAGGGGCGAAAATCGCCGCCGTGCCACTGGCCACTAAATCATTGGCAAATACCACGGGGATACCGCCTAATTGCACAGAAATTTCTGCGCTATCCAGTACCCAAGGTAAATTGGTGGCTTTAACCTGTTGCGCCCCCAATGCGCCGCTAATAGGGCCTGCAATACCAAAACCGGCAGCGGCAATGGCCGGCAGCCCTTGGGGCATTTGGCTTGCGAGCACTTGTTGGGCTTGGCTTAAGAAATGGGTTAATAACTCGCTGAAATTGGTCACAACGGTGCTGTCGTAGCGCTGCTGCCAAAGCACCCGCGATTCTGAAACGGAACTCAAAGCGAGTAAGGTTTTTGTGCCACCAATATCCCCTGCCAAAATCATTAAATCGCCTCCTTTAAGACTCATTTACGATTAATGCCCGATGCTCACCCATACCCAGCAAGGTTTCAAGCGCCTCGGTCACATAATAGGCAACCTGATGCGGCGGGCGCAGATAAAACGCTTTCCACGCTTGATCGCGCACTTCATCATACCGGGCATGGCCTTCGCCTTGACCTTGGCACCACGCAAGACGCACGGCATGGCCAATGAGCACATCGATGATTAAAGCATCTTGAACACACAAACCGGGATTTTTTTCGGTAATTTGAATCAAAGTTTGCAAGCATTCGATGACCAGCTGGCGATATTCTGGTGCGGCAATCCGATTTAAGATGTGCTCAATGGTGAGGGCAAAGTTTTTTTCGCCCGCCGTGGTTTGGCTACGCCAAACGGCGCAATCAAGCGAGTTGCGCGCATTATAGCGATCGCCAATCACGAGCGCCGGCGCATGCGCCATCAGCCCCCACACCCCGCGATAAAATTCATCGGGCAAACGGCCAATGGCGCCTTCAATCATGCGCCATTGCAACCAATCGGTCGTGGCGGGCAGGGGATCATCTTCGGCTCGAAAAACCAAGGCATCTAAATTAGCAGAGCCATCGGCCAATCGCAGCGACTCAAGCCGTGAGGCGCCCTCTTTCCACGCGAGCGCTTCACGCAATTTAAGGCTAATTACGCTCGGCGCTTGCTCCATTAACCAATCAAACGCGACCCCCGGTGCCACACCACCCGCCCGCGCCGAGAGCGAAATGAGGGTTTGCAATAAGGGGCCAATCCGCAAGGTGATCACATCGTCAAATAAGGCCGGGGCGGAGCGAATCCACCCGCCTAAATGCACAATCAGCTCCTGGGTCAGAATTCGTTCTCGCGGATCATCGCCGCAAAACTGTTTAATACGATTTAAAATTTCATGATTAGACAAAGGTTCAACAATCAATGCTTTACTTGTGTACGAGCGCCCCACCGCCAACCGCTTTTGCCGCACCAGTAAATCCATGAGCGCGACTTCAAGATAGGCATCCACTTTACCCAAAAGCTCTGCCGTGCGGCGCATCACGCCCCAAGCGCGCGCCTGTTGCGCCTGACGAAATAAGCCTTCAAGTAATTCGGTGAGTGACGTCACGCGCCCGGTGCCATCACTCAATGCCTGCGCGTGGCCGCCATGCCGATGCACCAGCTCAGTTAACAGGGTGAGCCTTTGGGTAATATCCTGCGTGGTGGCCAGCCGCACCATGAGCGCGGTGTCGGTGTCTGATTCTTGCATTTGAGCGCGCGGGGCATCGGGCGTGGTGTTCGCCAAAATCGGCCGCAAGGGCGCACGCAATGCCCAGCCCATCATCTCGCCCGGCAGCCGAATGCGGTGCGCACGGCTGACCAGCGATTCCACCCGATCCAAATGCACCGGCACGCCTGCCACCGTACCGCGCATTAATTCATCGCGCAAAAAACTTAATAAAACCACAAAATCCGGCGAGGGCAGCATCCATTCACTAATCATAATGGTGAGAATAGGCCGCCCCGGTTGTTGCCAGTACCGATGTAGATAGGCAATCGTCGAGCGCAGCTCTTGCACCAGGAGCGCCAAATCTTGGGTGAGGTAAAAGTCATCGGTATCAAAAAGCTGCGGCACAATAAGCCATTGCTCACCGCCGATCTCATACACTTTGGCTGTGCTCAAACCCAGCACGCGCCGGCGCGGCCGACCCGTTAACCCCAACCGAGCATTGGCGCCTAAGTCCACCAAGTTTTCGACCAACGCACGCACGGAGCCTACCCGAATGCGCGATTGGCCCAACACTGCGTGCAAGTCTGAACCCATCCCTGTGAGCGCCGCATCAACAGCTGGGGTTTCTGCGATGAGCGCGACCGACACGGCCCGACTAATGCCCTGCCCACCGGCATGATGCCGCCGGTTAATCGGGTCCAAATCATTCACGCCAATCGCATCCAGCAGCAGCAAGCGCCCTAAAATCCATAAACTTTGCGCCCAAACAAGGGGTTGATTCGCGTTCGGGCTGCGATCGGCGCTGCCCGGATTGCGCTGCTCTTCGGCCACATCATCGGCGGTAACAAAATAGAGCTCGGGCAATAAAAACTGCCCCGCCCGCCTGACTGCCACCCGTTTTAATTGTTCATTCACCGCAAAGGCTGCCGCCTGATTGCCGGCAAATAAATGATTAATGAGTTGATAGGTAAAAAACAGCGGCCACTCAGACTCGATATTGGCAAATTTTTTGAGTTCATCCGGCTCGTAATGCAATTTATGTTCATCTTCCAGCGCGGTTTGGTGGCCATCACGCAGGAATCGCTTGCAGCCGTAGCGCCCGGCTAATTTTCCCCGGATGGCGGAATCCACTGCTTTGACTTTATCGCCATCGCGTACTGCAAACGCGGGAAACCCAATCACCGATAACAGCGCAGAATCAACTTCTTTGGAGCCTGATTCACGCGGCAACAGGGCATTGAGGGTCATTTCCGTGCGGGCGATATCATCTGCCAACACAAAAACCCGGCTCGAATCATCGCCATCACCGCCGAACAGATCAAAGCCATTGACTGCCTGCAACGCGGCCAACACCATGCCAAGCGAGCTTGCATTGAGCTCGCGCTGGCCATGATTGATTTTGTTGCCCCGCTCCCAAATACCGTAATCGGGCGTGGCGTAGGCACGGGATAAATACCAAACGATATTTTGAATGAAATCCACTTCATCTCGGCTAGCAATAATGCGCAAGCCGCTTAGCGTCATTTGCACCAGCATGAGCACAAATAACGAGGTGGCATCGAGCTGTAAATGCCCCCAAGCATCATCGCCCACCACCGCAAGGCCGGTCGCTGTATCGTACTTGGCATGCAGGGCATCGGTGGGCTTTTGCGTGCGCTTAAATCGTTCAACCCGATCTGCCTGGCGCATCATGGCAGTGAGCAACCCTCGCATATTTTTGACAGTTGCTTGCTCTAATTCATAGGCGCGGGCATCGGCGTTATCGACCCGCCGATACGCCATACCCAAGCCCCATGCGCACAAAATGCTGTACACATTATCTCTCACCCACGCATCGGTGTAATCGCCGTGGGCATTCACTGCCGTACTGGCGGGTAGTAATCCGCTAATCGGGTGCTGCCTGTCCAAAATATTCACCCGGACTTCAGTAAATAAAGCATCGAGTGCAATTAAACGCTGCGTGTGGCGAGAATCAGAGTTCATAGCATTCCTGTAAATCGGCGGGTCAGTGCCGAATGTCTTCGTTGGGCGCAAAGGAATGTGTTTGCAATAAATGTTCCACGTCCACGGCATCAAAATTATATTGGGCGCCGCAAAACTCACACCGCACCGACACATAGCCCGGCACTTCAGAATCATGCAGGGCGCAAGCCAACTCATCGCGCCCGAGTGATTTCAACATAACGCCAACGCCATCGCGCGAGCACCCACAAAAAAATCCAACCGAATTAACCTGGGTAAGTACCAAGCTATCTTGATGAAATAAGCGGTGCAATAACACCGGCACGGCGGTGGCTTGAACTTCAACCAAGCCATTGGAGGTTAGAAGCGTATCCATCATGATCGATAGGTGATCAAAATCCGCCTCGGCATTGGCCGCCCGCACCATTGCAGTGCCGCCCTCGCCCGGTACTTGCTGAATTAACACACCCACCGCACGCCCCCCATCGGCTACCAGCACCAAACGGGTGGGTAATTGCTCGGATTGTTGAAAATACCCCTCTAAAGCCTGAGCTACGCTGTCGCCCTCAATTGGTACCAACGATTGATAGCGTGTGCCTTCATTGGGCTCCAGCGTTAAGGTCAGATGTCCAGGGTTTGCGGGCGTCAGCCCAAAGAGCGTTTGCAGTGTTTGATTTAAATCGGTTGGGTTTAAGTCTTGGGTCCACTGCGCCGTGACGCGATAAGTTAAATCCGATCGCGCCTGAACCACGAGCAACTTAACCGGACCATCTCCTCGAAACTGCATAATTAACCGGCCATTGAATTTTAAGGTGGCCACCAAAGCGAGCGCCGCTACCACGCATTGCCCCAGCAATTGCGCCACGGCAGGCGGGTAATCGTGGTGTAAACCTGCGGTTGGCCAACTGTGATCAACACTCACCGCCACACCCCGCACTTTGCCACTCGCCAAGCCAAAGCGCAGCAATTGATCCTGATCGGATAAGGCGGCCTTAGGGGTTAATTCACTCATACGCCACCTTCTTCACCGCAAGAGCCAAGGCTTGATTTCAAAACATCATTTAATTGCTGCGGATTGGCTTTGCCTTTGGCTGCCTTCATCACTAAGCCCACAAAAAAGCCAAATAATTTATCTTTGCCCGCGCGATATTCGGCCACTTTATCTGGGTGCTCGGCCAAAATGGCACCCACCATCGCTTCAATGGCACCGGTATCGGTAATTTGTTTTAAGCCGCGGGCCTCAATAATGCCATCCGGCGTGCCCTCCCCCGCCCACACGGCATCAAACACCTCTTTGGCAAGCTTGTTAGACAGCGTGTTGTCCACCACGCGCAAAAGCAATTGCGCCAGCAAATCGGCAGGCACAGGGCTTAGGCTAATCTCTAGCCCCTCTTTATTGAGCTGGGCGGCCAAGGTGCCTGTTACCCAATTGGCAACCAATTTGGCATCCCCCGCCTTGCCCATGGCCGCCAGCGTTTGCTCAAAATACGCGGCGGTTTGTTTGGCGCTCGTTAACACGGATGAATCATAGGCAGAAAGCCCATAGTGCGCTTGATAGCGTGCCGCTTTGGCATCAGGTAATTCGGGCAGGCTGGCCCGCCACGCCTCAAGCGTTTCAGGCTTTATGATGACGGGTAATAAATCAGGATCAGGAAAGTAGCGGTAATCGTCGGCCGCTTCTTTGGTACGCATCATGCGGGTTTCATCTTTATTGGGATCATAAAGCCGCGTTTGCTGCTGCACGCGCCCGCCATCTTCAATTAGCTCGATTTGCCGGTTAATCTCGTAATCGATCGCGCGCTCTAAAAACCGGAATGAATTGACGTTTTTCACCTCGGTGCGCGTGCCCAATTGGGTATCACCACGGCGACGCACCGACACGTTGGCATCCACCCGAAACGAGCCTTCCTGCATGTTGCCATCGCAAATGCCTAAATATTGCACCATCGCATGAATTTTTCGGGCATAGGCCACGGCCTCTGCCGCCGAGCTCATTTCAGGCTCAGAGACAATCTCAATCAAAGGGGTGCCCGCGCGATTCAAATCAATGCCGGTTGCGCCTGCAAAATCTTCGTGCAGGCTCTTGCCGGCATCCTCTTCTAAATGCGCGCGGGTTAGATGAATGGTTTTTTGAACGGCTTTGTCGCCCTCACCCACGGCAATCACAACCGCCCCCCCCGATACAATCGGCTGCGCCAACTGGCTGATTTGATAGCCTTTTGGCAAATCGGGATAAAAATAATTTTTGCGATCAAAAGTCGATTCAAGCGCCACGTGGGCGCCCACCGCCAAGCCAAATAATGCGGCCATCCGCACGGCTTCGGCATTTAATACGGGCAACACACCCGGCAGGCCTAAATCGACCGCGCAGGCTTGGCTATTGGGCTCGGCGCCGAATGCTGTAGCGGCTCCAGAAAATATCTTTGATTGGGTGGCCAACTGGGTGTGGATTTCCAAACCAATCACCGCCTCCCATCCCGCATGACTACTCATACAACGTCCTCCCGATAGGCGTTTGGTATTTGCTGATGCCAATCGGTGTGCTGCTGATAATGATGCGCCACCGACAGCAAGCGGCTTTCTGTAAAGGCCGGCCCAATTAACTGCATGCCCACCGGCCGACCACCGGCAAAACCCACCGGAATCGACATACCCGGCAAACCGGCCAAATTCACCGGAATGGTATAAATATCTTCAAGATACATCGTGGCAGGGTCTTTACTATGCGCACCTAAATCAAAGGCGACATTAGGCGCAACCGGGCCTGCAATCACATCGCAATGCGCAAATGCGCTGGCAAAATGGGCGGCAATTTGCCGCCGGGCACGTTGGGCACGCACATAAAATGCATCGTAATAACCCGCTGAAAGCGCGTAGGTACCAATCAAAATACGCCGCTGCACCTCCGCGCCAAATCCCTCGGAGCGGCTGCGTTCATACAAATCATTTAAATCCTGGGGATCAGCACAACGATGACCAAAACGCACCCCATCAAATCGGGATAAATTCGATGACGCCTCAGCCGGTGCAATCAAGTAATACGCAGCCAACGCAAGGGGCGCATCGGGTAAATCAATAGCCACGCGCGTGGCGCCTAAGGCTTCCAGCTCAAGCAGCGCATCATCAATGCGCGCCGCTACCGACACAGAAAGCCCCTGCGTAAACCATTGACGCGGCACACCAATGCGCAAACCCGCCATCGGCTGATTTAATTGCGCCACATAATCGGGCACCGGCACCGGCGCACTGGTTGAATCGCGGGCATCATGTCCGGCCATCGCCTGCAACATCACCGCGCAATCTGCTGCCGATACGCCCAGCACCCCACCTTGATCCAAGCTTGAGGCATAGGCAATCATGCCAAAGCGCGACACTCGGCCATAGGTCGGCTTAATACCGGTAATGCCGCAGTACGCCGCCGGTTGGCGAATCGAGCCGCCGGTATCGCTGCCCGTTGCAATTGGCACCAAGCGCGCCGCGAACGCAGCCGCCGACCCACCGGATGAACCGACCGGAACCGCCGTATGATCCCAAGGGTTTTTAACCGCACCAAACGCCGAGTTTTCATTCGATGAGCCCATCGCAAACTCATCCATATTGGTTTTACCGAGCATCACGGCACCCGCCGCAGCAAGCTTTTGATGCACGCTGGCATCATAGGGAGCAACCCAATTCCCCAGCATTTTGGATGCGCACGTGGTGCGCACACCGGCAGTACAAAAAATATCCTTGTGCGCGTAAGGAATACCGAGCAAAGGCCCCGTCTCACCGGCAGCCAGACGCTTATCGGCCAAATCGGCAGCCAGCAAAGCCTGTTCAGGCGTTTGGGTGATAAAGCTGTTCAGCCCGCCATCGTGCGCGGCCATTCGGTTTAAAAAACTCACCGTCAACTCACGGGCAGAAAACGCCCGCGAGGCTAAACCAGCACGCAATTGGGTCAATGTTTTTAAATGATAAGACACGTATGTTTCTCTATATTTTCTGGATCGTCTAATAAAACCGCAGCTTCTTGGGCGACGCTTGCGGCATACGGGGTAAAGCACCCCTTTCGGCGCCTAAAAAAGGGGGCTATTCGATAACCTTCGGCACCAAAAACAAGCCCCGCTCAACCGCGGGCGCGCCTTGTTGCAATGCCGTGCGGTTATTTTCTTCTGTAACAATATCCGGCCGTAGAAACTGGCTTTGATCCAAGGGGTGCGCCATCGGTGCAAGCGCATCTAATTTGGAATCTTGCAATTGCTCGGCAAACGCCAAAATGGCATTCAAATCATTTAACAAAGCGGGGATTTTTGCCTCATCTAACGCAATGCGCGATAAGTGAGCGACATGCTTGAGTTGGGTTGCGTTAAGCGACATGCGAATTACCTTGAATTTTAGAGCCCATAGAAAAAATTTAAAAACCTCAAAGCCACAAAGCGCCCGACAAATGGCTAATAGCCCAAGGGCTGCGCGGCGATAAAGCCTATAAAATTTACCCTTCACTCCAAAGATTTTACCCTGAACCCGCTAAGCCTGCGCCGTAATTTCCGAAAATTCGCAGTAAAAAACCCCGACACCTGCCGTTTCGCGCCAATAAGACGTAAATTTCGCCGGGATGACTTGCTGTAAAATCTAACGATTGGTATCGTACCGAATCTTTTATGGCAGCGAGCCCAAACACTCAGCCGCTCATCGCAAGCAAATAAATACAATATCCGCTAAATTCCCGCGAAAAAACAACAATTAACCGCAAATTTAGTTTATTTACACCTCGTTATACCGGTATACCCTTCATGTTCAAACGTTTTCGTGGCATTTTCTCAACCGATCTATCTATTGATTTAGGCACTGCCAACACCCTGATTTATGTCAGCGGCCGGGGCATTGTGCTTGATGAGCCATCGGTCGTTGCCTTGCGCAATGAAGGCGGCCATACCGCCATTCAGGCCTACGGCATTGAAGCCAAGCAAATGGTGGGGCGCACCCCTAAATCGATCCAAGCGGTGCGCCCGCTGCGCGATGGGGTGATTGCTGATTTTCACGTCACCGAAAAAATGCTGCAACATTTCATTCGTAAAGTGCATGCCAACCATTGGTTTCGCCCCAGTCCCCGGGTGCTGGTGTGCGTGCCGGTCGGTGCCACCCAAGTGGAACGCCGCGCTATTCGGGAATCAGTTTTAAGCGCCGGGGCACGCAAGGCTTACATCATTGAAGAACCGATGGCCGCCGCGATTGGGGCGGGTATTAACGTCGATGAACCTCGTGGCTCCATGGTGGTTGATATTGGGGGCGGCACCTCTGAAGTTGGCGTTATTTCACTCGATGGCATCGTTTATTCCTCCTCGGTACGGATTGGGGGCGATAAATTCGATGAAAGCATTATTGCGTTTGTGCGCCGCCATTACGGCATTTTGATTGGTGAAGCCACCGCCGAGCGGATCAAGAAAGAAATCGGTTCGGCTTATCCTGGTAAAGAACTCTTGGAAATTGATGTTAAAGGCCGCAATTTGGCCGAAGGTGTGCCCCGTAGCTTCACCCTCAACAGCAATGAAATTTTGGAAGCCTTAAACGAACCGCTCTATGGCATCGTCCAGGCTGTGCGTACCGCGCTCGAACAAACCCCGCCGGAATTAGGCTCCGATATTGCAGAACGCGGTATTGTGCTGACCGGCGGCGGTGCCTTGCTGCGAGATATTGATAAACTCATCCGAGAAGAAACCGGCTTGCCGGTGGTCATCGCCGATGACCCGCTCACCTGCGTGGCGCGCGGCGGCGGCAAAGTGTTAGAGATGATTGACCAGCGTCACAGCACGTTATTTACCGCTGAATAACGCTCTGCGGCCGTAAAATCCATGGCCTTATTTGAGTCCCATCGCCCGGGCATCACTAAATTAATGATTTTAGTGCTGCTGTCCGTGCTGTTTATGGCGTTTGATCGGGCGGGTAGCATCTGGGCTGTGCGCATCAATACCGCCCTTGGCAGCATGACCGATGGCATGACACGTCTTGTACAAGCGCCCGCGCAATGGGGACAAAACCTAAGTGCTTCTTTTCAAGATAATCTTAAAAAAGCCCACACCATCGAGCAATTGCGGCAGGAAAATTTGCTACTCAAAGGGCAAATGCAGCAATTTTTTGATTTGCAAAATGAAGTCAATCATTTAAAAAAATTACTTCATGGTCAAGATGGCGTTGTGCCGAATGTATTGTTGGCGCGATTAATCGCCGTCAACGACAGCCCAGAGCTGCAAAGTTTTACCATTAATCGCGGTATTAATGATGGCGTTAAACCCGGTCAACCTGTGATTGACGGCAGCGGGATTGTTGGCCAAATTTTACGCAGCAGCTTAAGCGGGGCGGTAGTGGTTGAAATTGATTCTCGCCGTCATGCCCTTTCGGTGAGCTTGGGTGACACGGGATTTGTCGGCATTTTAAACGGAACAGGCAAGCGCAATACCCTCATCATGGATCGAATCCCCGAGCGCTACCCTGTCAAAGTAGGCGATTTGCTCACCAGCAGCGGCTTAGATGGCGTATTCCCCAAAGGCTACCCTGTGGCACGAGTCAGCCAAGTTCATGATGATAAAAGCCAGGCCTTTATTAATATCATCGCAACCCCGGTAGCCAATTTAAATCAAGTGACCGAAGTCTTGGTGCTCACCGATCCGCCCGATGCGCCCCCGCCGCCCAACCTTGCAACGGAAGCGGCAACGACCCAAAGCCAGCCAATGATTAACCTCATCAATGCGGGCAAGCCCCAAGACCCTTTAGCACTGCCGCCCCTGCTACCCCCAGGCTTTAAAACCCTGCCCGATGCCACAACGGCACGGCCATCAGCCAATGGAAAACCAGCCCATGCGCAGTGAGTGGCTTTCGATTATTAGCACAAGTTTTGTGGCGCTCGTTTTCACGTTATTTCCAAGTAACGAATGGTATCAAAACTACGCGCCACAGTGGTTATTGCTCACCGTCTTGTATTGGTGCATTCAGGAACCGCACCGAGTTGGGCTTATTTATGCTTGGTTTTTAGGCTTAGTGCTGGATGTCGGCACGGTCGGCTTACTCGGAGCTAACGCGCTGCTTTTCACCTTGAGCGCTGCGCTCGTATTAGGTTTGCGCCAAATGCTGCATGTCACAGGCCCCATTCAGCAAGCGTTGTTTATCGCGGGTTTAAGTATTGTGTACTTATTGCTTTCGCTTTGGATGCAAGGGGGTATTACCGATGGCATGACCGTGCTGAGCTACCTTGCACGGGCTTTCAGCAATCTTATAGCTTGGCCGTTTATGTTATTTCTATTTTATTTAATTCGCCAACGTTTAAGTTAAGCCAATTTCAACTTAATGGACATAAATCGGCCATAGAATCGAAATCCAAACCAGTGCGGCCAACCCAAGCGAGGTAAATACGGCCGCAGACCCCATATCTTTTGCTCGCCCCGATAATTTATGCGGATCGAGCCCCACGCGATCCACGGCATTCTCGATACCCGTGTTGAGCAATTCTACGATTAATACCAACAAAATCACGCCGACTAATAATGCCCGCTCAACGCCGGTTTGGCCTAAAAAAAATCCTAGGGGAATGGCAAAAACAGCGAACCAAGCTTCCTGGCGAAACGCCTCCTCTTTACGATAAGCGGTAGTAAAACCTTGCCAAGAATATTTAGCGGCCAAAATAATCCGTTTAAAGCCCTTATTTTCTGAAGCCATTAGGTGCTGCCCGCATCCAGTAATGTTTGATAAGCCTGCGGGCTCATCCATTCATCGGGTGCCCCTTTAGGTGCAATGCGCATAATCCAGCCCGAATCTAACGGGTCATCGTTAATCAATTCCGGGGAATCAGCTAAATCGGTATTAATGGCAACCACCACCCCATCCACTGGGCAAATAACATCCGAAGCCGCCTTAACCGATTCTAATGTGGCGCAGGGCTCGCCGTGTCGAACCTCGGCACCCACGTCGGGTAATTGCGCAAACACCACATCACCCAACAGCGCTTGGCCTTGTTCGGTTACCCCAAGCACCCAGTCATCGCCCTCTTGCCTTGCCCACTCATGGGTCGGGCCATAACGTCGGTCGGATCGAATGGTCATCGCAATCTCCTAAACTCAATTTAAAAAAGCCGTGGACACAATTAAATCGCGTAATTTTCGCATAATTCATACCGCTTCAACACCCGCCCGCCAAGCTCAAACACGGTACACAACCCAACACCTTGCATTATCGTCATCAAGGTTAGTCAAACAGGCCGTCAAACATGGCGCAATTGGGTCATTTAACGCATTAAAATAGGTTATTTAACTCAGTCTTTAAACAACCAAAATGTAACATGATGTTTCAATTAAGTTAATAAATTGGCACGCACCTTGCTAAAAACCCGTGCTTTTCACATAAAACCCGCATCAAATGCCCAGTCTTTGCTTGGGTGGTGCCTATAAAAACACAGGATTGATAACAAAATGGTGAACGTACCCGCCCCACTTAGCACAAGCCACTATCCCGCACCCGTCACATCGCACCCTGCGCCAACGCCTTTGGCTCTTGCGATTGCTTCCGCGCTCGCCTTAACGTTTATAGCACCGAGTGTGCAGGCAGCCGATAACGCCCTGCCCGCGGTTACGATTAACGATGATGCCTTAGTTGACCCCAATACCACCAGTATCACCCCTGAAAATCCCCGTCTTGCACCTGGCGCTGATGTTACCGACCAACTTTCCAGCATTGCCGGCGTTTGGAGCAGCCGTAAATCGGGGCACGGCAATGATCTGATTATTCGGGGGCAGCGCGATAACCAAATTAATACCTGGTTAGATGGTGCGAGTATTCAAGGCGCTTGCCCTAACCGCATGGATCCACCCACCAGCTTTAGCACCCTGATCGGCTACGATCGTATCGTTGTCGATAAGGGGGTAAGTTCCTTGCAATATGGCGCCGGCGGTAGCGGTGGCACGGTTCACATGGAGCGGGATACCGACGCTTTGGCCGAGCAAACCGGCGTGCACGGTAAAATCGACTATAGCCTCAATAGCAATGGCTTAAATGGCCAAGGCGGTGCCGATGTACTCGCCAGCAACGGCCATGCCTACCTGCGCGCTATTGGTTCGATGGCCAACGGCAGCAATTACAAAGATGGCAACGGTACTGAAGTCCCCGCCAGCTACAAACAACGCACTGGCGCGCTTATCGCTGGGTACAAATTCGATGAGGCCAGCGGGGTTGAAGCATCCGTTGAACGCAATCGAATGTATGACGTTCGTTATGCGGCTTTGGGGATGGATAGCATTTTCGACAACGCCACAACGTACCGCTTAAAAGGCTGGTTAGGCAATTTAAGCGGCCCGGTCTCCGCCATTAAAGCCGAGGTCTATCGCACGAACGTCGATCACCTCATGGATAGCTATACGCTGCGCTCCGTTCCCGTAGGGGGCATGAAAATGTACTCGCCGGCCACCGCCAAAACAACCGGAGGGCGGGTCACACTCACATCATACATCGGCGCCGTTAAAGTGAATTACGGATTGGATGCGGTGCGCGTTGAACGCAATGCCGGCGTTTACACCCCTACCAATCCCAAAACCCCCATGTTCCGCCAGTGGCCGGGCACACAAAATGATCAAGTGGGCGCGTTTAGTGAGGCGACATGGCAATTAACCTCGGTTGATACACTCAAAGGCGGGCTGCGGATTGATCGCTTTAACTCAAAATTAGATAGCACACTGGGCAACAGCATTGCCACCGATGCCGTGGTGCCGGCGGCCACACGGTCTGCAGCTAAAAAAGATCAAAGCAACACTGAGCTGAGTGCTTTATTAAGGTACGAGCACTTATTTAGTGCTGATTTAAAAGGCTACGCTGGCATCAGCCGAACTGCCGTGGCGCCCGATGCCACCCAGCTGTATTCATTACTCAAAGGCAAAAACTCATTAGGTCAACCGGTAATTAGCCAGATCGGCAACCCCAATTTAACCCCCGAGCGTCATAACCAAATTAACCTAGGCTTGAGTGGGGCAAATGGCGCACTCACCTGGGATGGCAGTATTTATTATGATCGCGTGCAAAATTACATCCTGCAGGATCGCGCGCCGGTTGGCACCAACCCTTTGTCTACGGTTTTCCGCAATATCAACGCCGAACTTTATGGCTTTGATGGCAGCGCGCGTTACGCACTCACGCAAACACTCAGCCTGCGGGGTCAACTGGCCTATGTGCGCGGCAAAGATACGAGTGATGGCCGAAACTTACCGCAAATGCCGCCCGTGACTGGCACCGTGGGCATGGATTACACCCAAGGGCAATGGCAAGCCGGAACCAGCTTAGACTTTGCCGCCCGCGCCACCCATATCGATACCCGAAGTGGGCTCGATAAAGGTGAAACCGGCGGCTTTGGTGTCGCCAACTTATATGTTGCCTACAAGGTAACGCCCCGTTGGCAGATTTCAACCGGCATCGATAATGTGTTTGATAAAACCTATTCTATGCACGTGAACCGCCAATACAGTGCCTTGTTTGGCAACCCAAATCTCACAGTTAACGAACCGGGTCGTACCGTTTGGGCTAAGTTAAACGGCTCTTTCTAACATAAGCGCCCTGCTCGGCAGGGCGAAACACAACTATAGTGGATCCCGATTTTCGGACAGTGAATTAAGATGGTGACCTGCTGTAAAAGGAGCAGGTGA
>ERZ1669248.472-NODE-472-length-19681-cov-5.991134_pt1 | contig 19681 bp, 19 predicted proteins | sample MGYA00579296_ERZ1669248 | MGnify/ENA primary metagenome ERZ1669248 (study PRJEB41166, sample SAMN08046057) | hot springs metagenome | biome: hot spring; feature: neutral hot spring; material: thermophilic sediment; isolation source: thermophilic sediment from...
ATCTACACTAGATCGCTCGTCGGCAGCGTCAGATGTGTATAAGAGACAGAGATACCCCTAAGTCCCCCGCCCCCTTGTGGGGAGGGGTTAGGGGAAGGGGCTCCCTAATCCGCTGCGCTAATTAAATGAGAACTGCGGTTTAGGTTCGCCGCCATTTAAGTATTTGGTGGCGGTTTCAAATAAATTTTCGGTGGTGAAGCGATCATCCGGATGGCGGGTAATGAGCAGCCCCGATTGGATGGGCTCTTGGCCTACAATGGCAAATAACCGCCCGCCGATGTTTAATTGCTGCCGGTACGATTCAGGGATGGTTTGCACCGCGCCGGTGATGACAATCACATCGAAGCGTTCATTTTGCGCCCAGCCGGTGAGGGCATCGCCCGTCTCTAGCACCACGCGCTCAATACCTAATGCTTTGAGCCGCTCGCGTGCCGCTGCCGTAAACTCAGGATGAATATCCACACTGTGCACGCTGTTGCCTAGGTGCGCCAAGCAGGCGGTAAAAAAACCGGTGCCGGTGCCAATTTCTAAAATGCGTTCTTGCGGGGCGATGTTGAGCGCTTGCAGAATGCGGCCTTCAACCACGGGCGGGAGCAGCGTTTCGCCAAAACCGATGGGTAAGGCGGTGTCTGAAAAGGCGAGATTGCGCTGTTCTGCCGCGACAAATTGTTCGCGCGGGATTTTGAAAAAGGTGTCGAGCACGCGTTTATCCAGCACATCCCAAGGGCGGATTTGTTGCTCAACCATATTAAAACGCGCCAATTCGGTATCAAAAGCCATCATTTTTGGGAGAAATCCTGAGAAATTAATTCGTGAAATAAATTTAGACAAGGCGGCGTCTGCCCGCAAAATCAGCTAAATATACCGAATGCGGCGCGCAATGACCATGCGGATTTATATTAAGCGCACGCACGAGGGCGCCTTTGGCATGGACATTTGCTGTGGTGTGCGTTAGGGTCACGGTTATCGACTGGGGGTGCTGCCCGCGCATGGCGTGGGGTGGCTGAGAGAGTCCCTTGGAACCTGATCCGGCTTGCACCGGCGGAGGGAAGTCGGCGGCACGGTCCGCAGCTTCCCGCCCATTCATTTTTAACGTTGATTTGCGGGGTTTGCTATGAGCGCTGTGCCGAATGATTTTTTAACTAAAACCGCTGAGTTATCTGCCTCGGTCATCTCGCCGTTTGCCGGTAGCCACAAAATTTTTCAAACTGGTTCGCGCCCTGATATTCGCGTGCCCATGCGTGAGGTCACGTTAAGCCCTACGCGCACCGATCGCGGGGTGGAAATCAACCCGCCGATTACGATTTACGATACCTCCGGCCCCTATACCGACCCCACCGCCCAAATTGATTTGCTTAAAGGCCTTGCGCCACTGCGGGCGGGTTGGATTGCCGAGCGCAACGATACGGTCGGCTTAACCGGGCCTTCATCCCAATTTGGCCAAGCGCGTTTGCATGATCCGAAAACGGCCGGCTTGCGGTTCTCGCATATTCGCACGCCCATCAAAGCGCAGCCGGGCAAAAATGTGAGCCAAATGCACTACGCGCGCCAAGGGATTATTACCTCTGAGATGGAGTTTGTGGCGATTCGGGAAAACAACCGCGTGCAAGAGATGCGGGCGGATCCGCGCTATAAGGCGTTGTTGCGCCAGCATAAGGGGCATTCATTTGGTGCGAGCATCCCGGATGAAATTACGCCTGAGTTTGTGCGTTCTGAAATTGCGCGCGGCCGCGCCATTATTCCCGCGAATATTAATCACCCGGAAATTGAGCCGATGATTATTGGCCGTAATTTCCGCACCAAAATTAATGGCAATTTGGGTAATTCCGCTACCACCTCGGGCATCGCCGAAGAGGTGGAAAAAATGGTGTGGGGCATCCGCTGGGGCGCGGATACGATTATGGATTTATCCACCGGCAAAAATATCCACGAAACCCGCGAGTGGATTTTGCGCAATTCCCCCGTGCCGATTGGCACCGTGCCGATTTATCAGGCTTTGGAAAAAGTGAACGGCAAGGCCGAAGACTTAACCTGGGAGATGTTCCGCGATACGTTAATTGAGCAAGCCGAGCAGGGTGTGGATTATTTCACCATTCATGCCGGTGTGCTGTTGCGGTATGTGCCCCTCACGGCGGATCGGGTGACGGGCATTGTGTCGCGCGGCGGCTCGATTATGGCGAAATGGTGCTTGGCGCATCACCAAGAGAATTTCTTGTATACGCACTTTGAAGACATCTGCGAGATTATGAAGGCCTATGACGTGAGCTTCTCGCTGGGCGATGGCTTGCGTCCCGGCTGCTTGGCGGATGCGAACGATGCGGCGCAGTTCGGCGAGCTGCAAACCTTGGGCGAGCTCACGCAAATTGCGTGGAAGCACGATGTGCAGGTGATGATCGAAGGCCCCGGCCACGTGCCTTTGCAGATGATTAAAGAGAATATGGATAAGGAACTGGCCGATTGCTTTGAGGCGCCGTTTTATACCTTAGGGCCGCTGGTGACTGATATTGCACCCGCGTACGATCACATCACAAGCGCCATCGGTGCGGCGAACATTGGCTGGTACGGCACGGCGATGCTGTGCTATGTAACACCGAAAGAGCATTTGGGCTTGCCCGATAAAAACGATGTGCGTGAGGGCGTTATTGCCTACAAAATTGCGGCACATGCTTCGGATTTGGCTAAAGGCTTTCCCGGTGCGCAGGTGCGCGATAACGCGCTTTCCAAAGCGCGGTTTGAGTTCCGTTGGGCGGATCAATTTAATTTAGGGCTTGACCCTGAGCGTGCGCGCGAATACCACGATGAAACGCTGCCGGCCGATGCGCATAAAGTGGCGCATTTTTGCTCGATGTGCGGGCCGCATTTCTGCTCGATGAAAATTACCCAAGATGTGCGCGATTACGCAGAAACACTGGGGATTGATGAGCTCGATGCCATTAAAAAAGGCATGGAAGAAAAATCGATTGAGTTTGTGAAAAAAGGCGCCGAGGTGTACGGTCGGGTTTAGTGACCTGCGCGTTTAATGCGTTAAAAATGCGATAACCCGCGCCCGACATGGTGCGGGTTTTTTGTCTATCAATTTAAGGAGTTTGATTATGATTGAAGTCGGTCAAAAACTACCCGATGCCACGCTGCATTATCGGGGTGAACAGGGCTTGAACGGCTGCGCGGTGAGCGAGCTGGTATCGGGGCAAAAAATTGTGATTTTCGCGGTGCCGGGTGCGTTCACGCCCACGTGTTCGGATACGCATGTGCCGGGTTTTGTGCTGCATAGCGCGTCAATTCGAGCCAAGGGCATTGATGAGATTTATTGCGTGGCGGTGAATGACCCGTTCGTGATGAAATTTTGGGCGCAGCATTTGGGCGTGAATGAGCAGACGATACGGTTTTTGTCGGATGGTAATGGCATGTTTACCCAAGCAATCGGCATGGCGCGCGATATGAGCAATGGCGCGATGGGCCTGCGCTCGAAACGCTACGCGATGATTGTGAACAATGGGGTGGTGCAATGGCTGGGGGTGGATGAATCGGGCCTTGCGCATTCCTCGGCCGAGGCCGTGCTGGCGGCGTTGGGCTGAGCTTATCGGCTGCGTTTGTGCGGTAAGGGGCTAACCCACGATAGAGCCTCACGCAGCGTGGCTTGCAGCGCGGGTGAAAAATTGTCGAGTCGGCCATGAATGCGCATTAAATCGTTCGTCGTCCACGCGGTTTTGCGATAGCACAAGACGCTGTTATAGCGATCGGGCACGTGAATGGTGATGGGGATTGCATCAAAAAAATGCGCCAGCGCGCGGGTGATGTCGGTGACTTCATTCAAAGCATTACGCCAAATATTGATGCACAGCACGCCGGTTTCATCGAGCTGTTCGGCCAGCGCAGCTAGGCTCCGGTTCGGGATGGGTACCATGCCTTGCTCATCAAAAAGATCAATCCAAATCACATCGCATGGCGGGATGACAGCCAGTGCGTCTGCTTGGCTTATATCGGCAAAATGCAAATTTAAGCGCGGGTGTTCGGTGTTAAGGCCAAAATACTGCCGCGCAATTTCGGCAAGTTGCGGTCGCAAATCAAGCACATGGAGCGATAGTTCGGTATATTCCAAAAGATAACGCGCCAGGACGCCGCCGCCTAAGCCATAGAGGTTCAGTCGTTGCGGGGCTGCGTGCAGCACCAAGCCCACGCACAGGGCTTGGTAATAGCCAAAGGCAAGCTCGCTGGGCTTGGCCGGATCCCAGCCGGATTGGGCGGTGTGGTTGCCAAATTGCAAGGTGATTTCAGAGCCAATTTGCACCACTTCAAGCAAGCCCCAAGCATCACGCGCGGCGTATTTTTTTACTTCCATTGATGCTATAACCACGGTGTCATTTTTATTAAAGGTTGATTGATGAACATAGTGTTTGCCTTGTTATTGTTGGTTGTGGGCGGTGTGGCGCAGGCCGCCCCGTTCGCCGTAGGGAGCCGTGTGTTTATTCCGCTCTATTCCGAGAACCTGATGAACGATGGCTATGCCGATGGCCTAATTACAGCCATGAACCCCGATGGCACGGTAGATATTACCTTGTCTGATGTGGTCAATGGCGATGATAAAACCCTCTACGGCACCTGTAGCCCCAGCGGGGGCACGCAAATTATGACGGCACCGAGCGCGACATCGGATGAGAAAAAGCTCGTCCGTGAAGTGCTGGTCGATAAAATTCTCCCCTGGAATATTGGCCAAATGCAGTATATCGAGCGAGAAAATTTATCCACCACCATTCAAAAGTGGCTGGGTAGTGGCATGGCCATCACCCCCGATTCGCTCAAAATTGCTGATCGGCGCGCCCGTGAATTAAACCTGCCGCGCTTAACGGTGGTGGTGGCTATTGCCAAGTTGCAGGTGGAATCGACCGGCGGCAATGGGTTTCCCGTGCCGGCCAGTCGCGCTTTAATGGGTTCAGCCGATATGCTCAATAAAGTTGCAAAAATTTTGCAAACGCATCCCAATGCGGTTAAAGATGCCGCCGCGATTTTAGCGCGCACGGCGCCTGCCCACAGCCAAGATTTGCTGGTTGAAACCGTGGTACACATTGCAGAGCTTACCCAAAAACAGCTGGCGCAACTGGCCGGCGATAACCCCGATCCGCGCAAGGTGGCAGATTATACGCCCGAGCAACTCATTGCGATTTACACCGGTTGGTATCGGGTGATGACGGCGAACGATACGGAGCTTTATGATAATGCCAAGGTGGCGTTTTATACCGACAAGGTGACGCAATCGATCGCGAAAGGCGTTTGGCCGACATTTTAACCGCTGAAGTTCCGGGTTTTTAAGCGCGCGGCACATGGGCTTGGGTGCTGCCACATTCAATCCTCAAACACCTAAAATTTAACAGCGCAACCCCAATCAGCTCCCGCCGACATTGCGGGTTAGTCATGTTGCTTAATGGCTTGGGTAAACTCGGCTTTTTGCGCGGCGGTGGCTTCGCTTTGATGCAGAGCCTTCCAGTCTTCATAGGGCATGCCGTATACCGCTACGCGGGCATCAAAATCGCTTAAATTTGTGCCGTGCGCTTGCGCGGCTTCACGATACCAGCGGGATAAGCAATTTCGGCAAAAGCCGGTGAGATTCATCATGTCGATATTTTGCACATCAGTTCGTGCTTGCAAGTGAGCCACCAAACGGCGAAAGGCGGCGGCTTCCCAAGCGGTTTGATCATGGGTGTTGTTATCAACTGGGTTTGGGGCGGTTTGTGACATGGTGTGCGGCTCCAAAAATATTAGGCGGGGGTTTTGGTGTTAAGTGTGATGGCATGCAGGGCGCCCGAAGCCAGCGCGGGGGCTAAAATTTTATTCACCATTTGATGTTGCTGGAGTAGGGTTTTACCGGCAAATTCGCGGCTTGTGACGGCAATTTTGAAGCTGCAGCCTTCCCCTTCGGGCTGCACGAGGGCATCGGGAATGGCGGATTGTATGAGTTGGATGATGTCAGCGGGATTCATGATTTACCCTCAAAATATAGCGTTAAGATGAATGAATTTAGGTGTAACCGGTTAAGGTAGCAGCGCTTTGAGCGGCGCGCCGACGACTTCACCGCGCCAGCCTTGATTGAGCTTGCCGGGGGCAGTGGGCGCTGCAATGAGCTTTTGCAGATCATCCATTGTGGCAAGTAATGAGGCACTGATGCCAAGCGCGCGGCTTAAGGCGGCAACTTTGGTTTGCATGAGGGCAAGGAGGGCTGTGGTGTCGGGATCAAGCCGGCTGTTGCTGTGCCACTCGGGGCTGTCATCGAGAGGTAATTGGCGGGCGCGATCAACCGTTGCGCGCAAATCTTGAATTTGCTCGGGGCTGAGTGTGTGCCGAGCATTTTGGCTGCGGCTTACAATGTCGGCACGAAAGCCGCGCGAATTGGCGAGCTCTAAGGCTTGCTCATCGCTGAGCACCCAGCGGCGGGGTAAATCAAGCTGGCGCGCCCATTGCTCGCGCCAGAGGGCAATGGCTTGCAGTACGCGGCGCTGGGTGGGGCGCAGCAGTTGTTGACCCCGCACCCGCCGCCAGAGCCCGCTTGTTTGCGGCTCAAAACGCTGGGTGTTGCTTAATGCGGCGCAGTCTTCTTCAAACCAAGCCAAGCGCCCGCACTCTGCCAAACGCTGGCGCAGTGCGGGGTAAATCAGCGCAAGGTAATGCACATCATCGGCGGCATAGCGCTGCTGGGCTTCGCTCAAAGGGCGGTGCGCCCAGTTGGTGCGGCTTTGGGATTTATCTAGGGTGATCCCGAGTAGGTGCTGCACCAAATTGCCGTAACCGATTTGATCGCCCATGCCTAAAAACGCGGCGGCGATTTGGCTATCGCGCAGGATTGGGGGCACGGTGTGGGCGGCCTGATACATCAGTTCTAAATCTTGCTCGGCGGCGTGCAGCACTAAAGGGGCGGTGCGGGCATTGAGGGTCGCCCAAAGGGGGCTGAGCTCAACCGCCAACGGATCGAATAACCACAGGGCATTGGGGGTGGCGATTTGCACCAAACACAATTGCGGGAAATAGGTTGATTCGCGCATAAATTCGGTATCAAGCATGGCCGTGGGTGCCGTGGCCAGCACCCCGCAGGCGTGATGAAGTGCGTCTGTCGTTCGCACCATCAAGGCAGGTGCGCGGCTCATAGGGCGGAGGATTTTGCGATCACGTAGGAGCCTGCCGCTTTAAGTTAGGGTAGAACCTTAATCGATTCGATCAGTACCGTTTGCTTTGGGACATCTTGCGGGAAAGGGCCTTGGCTGCCCGTGGGAGTTTTGGCAATTTTATCAACCACATCCATCCCGGCGGTGACATGCCCGAATACGGCATAGCCTGCGCTTTGTGGGCCAGGACCTGAGTAGTTTAGAAAATCGTTATCGGCCACATTGATGAAAAACTGGCTAGTAGCCGAGTTGGGGTTGCTCGTGCGCGCCATAGCAAGGGTGCCCCGGGTATTGGCAAGACCATTATTGGCTTCATTGGCGATGGGCATGTGGGTGGGCTTTTGGGCGAAATTCGGCGTAAAGCCCCCGCCCTGAATCATAAAGCCCGGAATAACGCGATGAAAGATGGTGCCGTTATAAAAACCTTCATGAACATAGGCCAGAAAATTAGCGACGGATTTGGGTGCTTTGGCCGAATCCAATGCTAAAACGATCTTGCCCTGATTGGTGGTGATTTCAACCGATACGGGTTGAATGGCGGCGGTTGGGGTGGCGGGCGCAGCATGAGCCAGCGGCGCCATGAGCACGGCCACGCTTAAGCCCAAGCTTAAGCTCAGGGCCTGCAAAAAACGGCGTTTGCTTTGCTGGGGAACTTGGCGGTTAATCATCGCGTTGTACCCGTTCCATGCGCTCGTGCCGCTCCTGGGCTTCGATGGTGAGGGTGGCAATTGGGCGGGCTTCGAGCCGGCGAATGCCAATTTCATCACCAGTTTCTTCGCAAAAACCGTAGTTGCCTTCGGAAATTTGCTTTAAGGTTTTGTCGATTTTATTGATGAGTTTGCGGTATCGATCCCGAGTGCGCAGCTCAAGAGCGGCATCCGATTCCAGCGAAGCGCGATCGTTAATATCCGGCTCTTGCCAGTTTTCTTCGCGCATGTGGTTAACCGTGGTTTCGGACTCTTGAACCAATTCTTCACGCCATGCCAGCAACTTTTGCCGAAAATATTCGAGCTGCATCGGGTTCATGTATTCTTCATTTTCCGAGGGCTTATAACCAGGTGGGAGTGTGACTGCCATGTGCCAAAACCTCATTCTTAGCGCGTAACGCTAATGCTATTGTGTTGTGTCTAAACTGAACCGTTTGCGTAGCTATCTAAGTTAATGCCAGCACGCAAGCAACGCGGGAGTATAGGTTTCTCCTCCCAGCGGCGCAACGATTGTCTTGATGAAAAAGTCACGAAGAGCTGAACCCAGAGCGGGCTCATGTTTGACGCTGAAGGCTTTTTACTGGGTGCTGAGTGCATTGCCGCTGGAGAAAGCCCATGTCCGAGTGATGATGATTTGATCAAATTGTGCTGCCATGGCGGCAGGAAAAGGCGCATACGGCGAGGCGAGCTGCACGAGCCTGCGCGCGGCGGCATCAATGGCGGGGTTGCCGGATGATTGTCGAATGGCGATGTTCAAAATATGGCCGTGTTTATCGATCGTGACATCCAGTATGAGCTGCCCCGATAGGGCTTGCTCTGCAAGATTCTGGGGGTAGTGCGCGTTGCCATATTGCTCCACCTGCCGTTTCCAGCTCGATAAATAGGCACCAATCGGCCCATCTTGGCTTTTGCTGGTCATGTAGCCGGTTTTGAGCGATTGGCTCACCGCGTTATTTAAGCGTGTGAAGGTATCGGGCGCACTTGATTGGTCTTGGGTGTCGGTTACGCCGGCGTTGCCGGTTGTGGTGATGCCCGCGCCGGCCTTGGGTAGGGCGTATTTGGGGTCGGGGTCGCCTTGTGCGCTGGTTATGGCCTGCGGGGCAAGTTCGGTGTTGGGGATGGGGTTGGCCTCGGGGCTGGCATCGGTGGTTTGGTCTGCGAGTGGTGCATCTAAGGTGAGCTCGATGGTGCGGGGCGGCGGCGGGGTGGGGGCAGGTCGGATAAAAGCCACCATCAGTAAGGCGGCATGCACCAGCAGGGCGACGACCAAGGCGGCTATAAATCGTCTATCGCTGGCGATGCTGTTTTGATCGAGTGCCCATTGATTCATGATTCATCCTTGTTGTTTTACCTGGGTTGTGCACAGGCTTGGCTGCCCTTGAGCGGTCGCTATCGCGGCAATGGTTTCAATCATATTAATCGGGAATGAGGTGCAGCGCACGCAGATCGGCAACGGGTGAAATGAGCTCAATATGATCGCGCATTGCCTGGCTTACCCAAAGATCGCCATTTTCTTCCATGAACAGAACGCCTTGTAATTTGAGCTTTTGAATCATAAGCGACAATTGGGCGGGCTCAAGCATCATCACACCTTTGGTTGCGCCATCGCTAATGCCGTAATGATTCCCCCACACGGTGCTGCCGGCCACTCGGCGCACGGGGCGGGCGGTTTTTGGGTTGATGATATGCGAGTACGCCTCGCCCTTATAGATGAAACGATGCTCGTAATTGCCTGAGCTGTTTAAGGACTGATGGCCATTGGCCGCTGTGCTGCCTGAGAGATTGATGCTAGCCAGCACGCCGCGTTTTAAGGGGTTTTCAATCGCTAAATGCCAAGGTTTATCGCCCGCTTGGCCAATCATGAATAAATCCCCGCCGGTATCAAACAGGCAGTTTTTGATGCCGGCTTGTTGGGCGGCTTGGATAACCAGATGCCCGGCAAAGCCCTCCGCGCAGCCATTAAAATCAAATTGCACCCGCCGATTGGTAACCCGTACCTCAAGCCCTTCAACCGACACATCGTTCATGCTGGGCGGATTTTCAAGCCATGCATCTAAATACTCATCTGATGGCAACGGGTGGGGTTCGGTGACATGGCTATTATGAAACCCCCACGCGGCAATGAGCGCGCCGATGGTGGGATCAAACGTGCCTAAGCTTGCCTCAAAAAGCTGGCGGGAGATGCTAATTAGCTCAATGATGTGGGGTGTGGCCGTGCCGCGCCCTGTGGCAGCAAGTTCCGCATTAAGGCGCGTTAAATCGCTGGGTTTCCAAGGGTGAATGCTTTTATAAAACGGTTCCACAATGCTGGCGGCGGCATTTATCGTTTGGGTAATGGCGTTCGCCGACTCATTGGCAAAGCGCAAGGTCATCGGCAGGTTAAACACCGTAAAACCCTCTTCCACGATCTGGGTTTGGGGTTTGCTGCACCCCGTAACAAGCCACGGGCTTAAAGCCAGTGTGGTTAAAAAATGACGGCGGGTGGGCATGGAGGGCTCGCTTCAGACGGGCAGGCAGGTAGAGGAGGCGGGCGCATTGAGGCGCCGTTGCGCTAAAAAGTCCAGCAATTGCCCGGCCGGATCATTGTGGCACACGGCATCAATCTCACGCGCGCAGGTGGGGCTCGTTACATTGATTTCGGTTAAGTAATCGCCAATCACATCAAGGCCGACAAACCAAAAGCCTGCCGCGGTTAAATCCGGACCGACGCGCGCGGCAATTTCACGATCACGGGGCCGCAACGGCACAACTTCTCCTAAGCCACCGGCGGCAAGGTTGGCGCGGAACTCATCGGCACGCGGCACCCGCAATAAGGCATGATCGACCGGTTGACCATTAATCAGCAAAATGCGCCGATCGCCCATCCGTACGGCGGGCAAAAATTTTTGCGCCATGGTTAAGCCTTGCGCCGTCATGGTTTCAATAATGACGGCGGTGTTTAAATCGCCCGCTTGAATTTGAAAAATTGATGCGCCGCCCATGGCATCCAGCGGTTTTAGAACGATATGCCCGTGGCTTGCTAAAAAAGCCCGCAGCAACTCCGGATCGCGGGTGACGAGGGTGGGCGGGCATAAATCGGGGTAGTGTTGCGCGAGCAATTTTTCATTGGCGGCACGCAGCGCATTTGGCCGGTTGGCGACCAGCACGCCTTGGCGCTCAGCCAGTGCCAGAATAGCGGTTACATAATGATAATTAGAATTTATCGGCGGGTCTTGCCGCTGGATGATGATGTCAAGCCAGGCGAGATTGCCTTGCTCAGCCGCACCGAGTTCAAACCAAGCATCGGGCCTGTCAAACACAGTCACAGGGTGCCATTTTGCGTGGGCTTGGCCATCTTCTAAGTAAAGCCAGTTGGGTTCTATATAAAAGACCGCCCAGCCGCGCGCTTGAGCCGCCAGAAGCAGGGCAAACGAGGTGTCTTTATAGGGCTTTATTTGGCTGATCGGATCCATCACGATGCCGAGCTTCATGCGGGAATCTCTTGCGCGGTTTGGTTGTGCGAGAAGGATTGATATTCGATTGCCGCCGCCAATAGTGCCAGTCGCGCCACGACGCCGTACACATATAACCGATTGCGTTCGCTATCGGGCGAGGCGCCGGCGGCCGGCAAGCTGCAAGCCTCGTTGAAGGGTAAGGGTACAAACGAGGCGCCGGGGGAGTTCAGGCTTTCGTTAATATCTTTTTCGGTATGGACGCGATAAAACCCGCCCACCACGAAATGGTCCACCATGTAAATAACCGGCTCTGCCACAAACCGTTGATCCTCATCGTTAATAGCGACCTTTTCAAAGCTGTGTACCCCCTCTTGAATCAGCACCCGGTTAATGCCTAAACCCTCTTTACTGGTGCTCATTTTGGTGCGCTGCTTGCGATTTAGCTGGGTAACTTCCTCGGCAGATTGCGCCGTCATGACCCCCATGCCATACGTGCCGGCATCGGCTTTAATGACGACAAACGGCTGCTCTTTAATATCGTGCTGATCATATTTCCGTTGAATTTCATGGAGTAAATCTCGCACTTGCCGCTCAAGACATTCCTCGCCTTCGCGTTTTAGAAAATCAATATGCCCGCAATCTCGCATGAGCGGGGTTAAATACCAAGGGTCGAGATTAATTAAGGCACAAAGTTCGGCAGTAATGCGTTGATAAATCGAAAAATGTTCGAATTTTGAGCGGTTCCACCAGCCAAGCTCGATAGGCGGGATAACGGATTGCTCCAGATCATCCAAAATTGCCAAGCGCCCGCCGGATAAATCATTATTCAGCAAAATAGTGCAGGGGGAAAACCCATCCACTTCAATCCGCCGACCCACCCGACAAATGGGATGCTGCGTTAAATGCCGCCCCGAGGGGAGCTCAAACTTGAGCGGCTCCTCAATCGGTTCGAGCGATCCTATGCGCACACCAAAGCCCGCCAGTTCAACAAAATCGACCAAGGCGGCCAGCGATTCCAGATAAAATAAATTGCGCGTGTGGCGCTCGGGAATAATTAAAATATCCCGCGCCTTGGGGCAAGCATGCTCAACCGCCGCCTGAATCGCCTGCACCATGAGGGGATCGAAAATATGGTTCAGGTTGTTAAATCCCGCCGGGAATAAGTTGGTATCCACAGGCGCGAGCTTGAATCCGGCATTGCGCAAATCCACCGAGGCATAAAAAGGCGCGGGGTGCTGTAGCCATTGGCTGCGGAACCACGCTTCGATCGCTCGATGACATTGGATAATGTGCGATTCAATCTCAAGCAAGGGGCCGCAATAGCGGGCATCAAGCTCAGGGTGGGCAGAACGAGACTGTTCAGGTGACATGAAAGTAATCTCTAATCATAAGGTTAAGGCGCAAGCTGTGTTGGAATTAGCGCTGTGCAGAAGGGGCAATACCCCTAAATTCACGGTGGAATGCTGGCGCCGAGCGCGGCCAAGATCGGCTCGTAGTCTAGCGTAACAATTCTGCTTCTGTCCTAAGCTTTGCAAGCTAAAATGTCGAAGTCGTTGCATAAGCGGGCGGCGTTGGGTACATTCCTCACATGGGATTTAACGAACTGTCTTAAATTACAAGGCATCTCAAATAACTGGGTAACACACCATGGAACATCCAATGGAATCGTCTGCAGAGGCGCTTGCTTTTCCGGGGCTTAAAGTACTGATTGTCGATGACAGCAAAACCATTCGGCGCACAGCTGACAGCTTGCTCTCCAAGGCAGGCTGCGTGATTGAAAGCGCCGTTGATGGCTTTGATGCGTTGGCCAAAATTGGTGATTTTTCACCCGATGTGGTCATTATCGATATTCTTATGCCGCGTCTTGATGGCTACCAAACCACGGCCATCATCAAGCACAACGCGCGCTTTGCCCGCACACCCGTCATTATGCTTTCAAGCAAAGATAGTATTTTTGATAAAGCGCGCGGCAACATTGTTGGCGCTTCCGATTACTTAACGAAACCGTTCACCAGTGAAGAGCTATTTGCTGCCATTGGGCGGTTTGCCTTAAGTGACCGGGCTCAAGATACCCAAGGTCACGCCGCCTAATGCTGCAAACCTGCACGCCTTTCGGTATTGGGGATGAAGCCCGGTCATAAAATGAAAAAATTGAATTAAGGATTAATGCTGTGGCACATATTGTGGTAGTGGATGATTCTCCAACTGAAGTTTATGTATTGCAAACCATGCTGGAGCGTAATGGTCATAAAGTATCGGTTGCTAAAAATGCAGAAGATGGCATTGCGCTCGTTAAAAGTGCTCAGCCCGATGCGGTATTGATGGATGTGGTTATGCCCGGTATGAACGGCTTTCAGGCAACTCGGGAGCTGAATAAAGGCGCAGATACCGCGCATATTCCTGTCATTATCGTGACCACAAAAGATCAGCAAACCGATAAAATCTGGGGCATGCGTCAGGGCGCCAAAGATTATCTTGTTAAACCGGTAAAAGAGTCGGATCTCATGGGAATTTTGAGTACCATTTTGCATTAATTGCATGCGGGGTAGGTTAAATGGATTTGTTTGAATATATTCGCTGGATTGAAACGCAAGCTAAATCCCAGGCGGTTGGCATGCCAAAATCAGATAAAGTCGAATCTACTTGGCAGGCCATTCTGTTTCGTACCGGTGGGCAGAGAATGCTCGTGCCCTTAATTCAAGTGCGCGCTATTTTGCCACCGCCAAAGCAAGTGAGCGTTCCGGGCGCTAAGCCTTGGGTCACGGGGCTCGCCAACATGCGGGGTGATTTAACCGGGATTTATGACTTATCCCGATTATTTTTTGATCAACCCGCTGAACCCAATCGTCATTCGGTTGTTTTTTTGACCAAAACCCAACGATTCAGTGCCGCGTTTTTGGTCGGTCGATCTTACGGTATCCGCCAAATTCCCTTTAGCGCTGAGCGCAACGTGACGGGAGCTCGTTGGGTGGGGGTGCAGCGAGAAGCCCGCATTGATAATGAATGGTTGCCCATTTTGAACCTAGATGTGCTTACAGAAAGCGATCAATTTATGAATGCGGTGGCGTAATACGCGGCGAATTGAACGGGCTTGGGGTGCGTTCAGGCAGGGTGGCGCGTGGTAATCAAAGTTTCATTCGATTTCACAACAGGGATTCGCCTGTTTTTTAGCTAGGAGTGGGCAGTTGCTATGAGTCTTGGAGTTCGGTTAGGCGGCCTAAGTCGTCAAATTATCGGGTTAATCGCCGTCGCGGCAATTGCCCTATTAGCGACAGTTATCATTTTTATCGTTTCTGCGCAGAACGATCAATCGCTGCTTGATCGGCGCTTAATCGCCGCTCAGCTTGAAAGATCCGCGCAGGAGATGACGATTGAAACCCTGCGCGCCGTTCGCGGTAACAAAACCTCGTTTGATAACGTGCTGGCGTTGCGCGCAAAATTTATTGCCGATTTAGACGCGCTCAGCGGTAAAGACAGCAAACGCCCCGATGGCCAAGTGCCGAGCAACCGCGCAGCCGAACTCGCTGCCGTGCAAAAAAGCTGGTCGCAATACAATCTGGCGCTTGCCAAGGTGCTGGAAGGTCAGCAAGCCATTTTGGGCGTGTCGGGCTTGGCAGCGCAAATCAACCAATTGTTGCCCGATTTGCTTTCAAGCTCCGATGATGTCGTGCAGTCGTTAATTGCCGGTCAGGCCACGCCTCAGGTTGTGTATCTTGCGACACGTCAATTAATGCTGGTTGAGCGGATTGGTTTAACCATGGGTGAAATCACCAGCGGCGATCAAGATGCAGCGAATGCCTCGGATCGTTTTGGCCGGGATGTCGCCTTGTTTGGCGGTGTGCTGAACGGGTTTTTAAATGGCAACCGAATGGCGCCGCAAATTACCGACGCCGCCGTGCGCGCCAAATTGCGTGATGTGGCGGTGCTATTTGCCACCGTCAACCAAGGTGGTTCTGATGTGTTGGCGCAGGCACCTGCCCTGCTCGCCGCGAACCAAGCGGCCAGTGTCATCGACAAAACCTCCGGTGTATTCACGACAGATGTTTCAAAATTAAGCGCGGCATTAACGGATGATCAGGTGCATTCAGGTCAGTTAGCCTATGTGGGTTATCTCACGGGCTCAGCCGCCTTGCTCTTGCTGTTGTGGCTAGGGGTCGTTCTGGTTCAAGATTCTCAGCGTGCTTTGCGCTCTACCGAAGCGCAAAATCAACGCAATCAGCAGGCTATTTTGCGACTGCTGGATGAAATGATGACGCTGGCCGACGGGGATTTGTCTTCACACACCACGGTCACAGAAGAAATTACCGGCGCCATAGCAGATTCCGTGAACTACTCCATTGATGCCTTGCGTGATTTGGTTGGTACGATTAACGACACCTCCGAGCGCGTCGCGGGCGCGGTGCAGCGCTCGCAATCAGATTCACGCGCATTGGCTGATAGTTCACGCAAGCAAGCGCTGCAAATTAGTACCGTTTCAGATGCCATTGCCCAAATGGCCGATCAAATTGAAGCCGTATCTTTTAACGCGCAACAGTCCGCTTCCATTGCACAATCTTCGGTGAATGTGGCGCATCGGGGCGGTGATGCCGTGCGCGAAACCATTACCGGCATGGCGAATATTCGAGAACAAATTCAAGAAACGGCTAAACGAATTAAACGGCTGGGGGAATCTTCCCAAGAAATTGGTGACATCGTGGGTTTGATTACCGATATTGCGGATCAAACCAACATTCTGGCATTGAATGCGGCCATTCAGGCGGCGATGGCAGGTGAGGCCGGCCGAGGCTTTGCGGTGGTTGCCGATGAAGTTCAAAGGTTGGCCGAGCGCGTGGGTAAGGCGACGCGCCAAATTGAGTTGCTGGTGAATACGATTCAAACCGATACCTCTGAAGCCATGCTGGCCATGGAACAAACCACAACCAATGTGGTGGGTGGTGCCACACTGGCTGAAAATGCCGGTAAAGCGCTGCAAGAAATTGAAACGGTCTCGCTGAGCCTTTCTGAGCAAATTAGTGAAATTGCCAAGGTAACCGAACAGGAAGCTTCGGTAGCCACCAGTCTGCGGGAAACGGTGAATGAAATCCGTACCGAAACACAAGATACAACCGAAAAAGCCATTCGAGCGGCAGACGAAATTGGCGCATTGGGTTCGTTATCTCAAGAGCTGAACAATTCGGTTGCAGGCTTCAAAATGCCTGATCGCTAGGGCTTTGATGGCGTGCTTGATGGTTTTGCGCTGATAGATTCAATCATAAGGCGCACATGAGCCTAGCGCATGCCCCTGATCGAAAAGTGATTCATAAAGAATGATCGTTTCCATAATGCTTGTTTTGGCTAGTGGAGCGGCAAATCGGTTGCGGCGATAAGGCAGCCGATTAAATCCTAGGAGCGGTTTGTGACCATGCGCACAGAATCAAAGGTGGATTCAATAGTTCTTGATTGGCTCCGGGAAGGGCTGACAGAGAAACTCGATCAATTACTGCACGCGCTGGATGATTTAAGCAGCGGCATCGGCGGTAATGAGCATGTGTTTGAGTCATTGCAGGCAATCAAAACCATTGATGCTGTTTTGGCTGTGTCGGATTTTCACATCTTGCGCGTTCTGTTTAAAGAGCAAATGGCTGCGTTGGTTCAACTTGAATCCCCATCCGATCGCACCACAGCCCTCCTAACCGCCGTCACCGAGGGCGCGTGGTTATTGCGCGCTGTGTTGGATCGTTTGAGTATCGGCGCGGTCGTTAATGCCGCAAGCCTGCAACCGATGATTAACCGGTTGCGATCGGCTCAAGGATTGTCGGTGCTCGATACCCGAAATATTTTGACTCGCGCCAGCATTTTTTGGTCGGAAAGTCGCGTTTTTGTTCGCCCCTACCTAGGCACGCAGGCCGCAGAGCCGAGTGGTATTGCCGCCTCGCAACAGATGTTATCGCAAATGGAACAGCAGATTTTGTTCTTGATGCGCGGCGATATTGGTGCGATTGCGAATTTGCTCAAAACCTTTGATGCAATGATTGATCGAGAGATTAATCGCGCCGTTGTGGTGGCCACGCGCGTATTTGAGGAGTTACTGCACGCGGTTTATGCGGATCAAGTGCGTTATTTGCCTTTGGCTAAGCGCATGATTGGTCGGGTTTTGCGATTATTCCGTATGGTAATGCAAGGGCGCGATCAGCTTTTAATTCGTTTTGAAGCCATTGAATTTGCGACCGACTTATTGCTTGAATTGATTGAGTCACTGCCCGAAGACCAGGCGCTTTGTGGTGATACGGTTCAGGTTTGGCGTAAAAATTTATCGGCAGATCATGAGCGGATTCGCTTTTTAGGCTTGGAAACTGCAGCTCTAAAACAGGTTGCCGAGGTTTTGGCCGAAGAGCTGGATGCCGCGCAAGATGTTTTGGATTTATTTGTGCGCAGCGCTAAGTCTGATCTTGAGCCGCTTTTGCGTATTCAGCCCCGGTTGGAGCATATCGTCGGGGTGCTCGGCGCACTGAATTACGATCATGAATCGGCATTAATACGCGATGCATTGGACGAGCTGATTTTAGTCGTGCGGGGATCTGAGCTCTTAAGCGATGATTTTTTGATGAAATTGGCTGTTGCCGTTATCACCACTGAGCAGGTGGTATCGCAAATTGGTCAACATATTGTCGATACTGATGCCATATTAACAACGGTGGATCGAGCCGCTAAGCAGGCTCTGGTGCCGCTCGCGACCGCCTGTTACGACGATATCATTGCCGCCAAAGAAATCGTTAATACCGCCTTGCGGCCGAGTGGTCAGCCGGTGCCCTCCGACACGCTAGGCCATGCGGTTGAGTTGGTTACCGGGGTGCGTAATGCGTTGACGGTGGCACAGTTTTACGCCGCCATGCCGCTCATTGATGGGCTGCGGTGCTGGCTAATTGCCAACGCTTCAGATGTAACCCAAGTCACGCCCGAAGGACTTGGCGCATTGGCTGAGGTGTCGGCTGCCATTGAATTTTACTTAGAGAATTTGCGCAATCATCAAAAAGAACTGCTGCAATTCTTAAGTGGCGCGGTTGAAATGCTGCCGATATTGCAGCGCGATGGCGGCGTTGAGCGGGTTTCTGAACTGTCGACTCTGCCAATTGTTGAGGCTTTAAGCGAGCCTGAGCGCACAGGCGTTATAGATGAGTCGCTTGCCAGCGTGGATGATTTGATCGCGCAGCTCCGAGCTTCGCCCGAGGCGTTTGAGCCCGATTCTTGGGCGGCGCTGCCCACACCCTCGCCCGTGCCCATGCCACTTGAACCCGATGCCTTGGCATCTGCGTCATCGATCGCGGCGGCACTTGAACAGGATGAAGCCAGCCACGGGTCACAGGCCAAAGTGCCCGAATGGATTGAGCTTTCGTTGGATGCGCCGCAGCCGTTACAACGGGAAGAAGATTTACCCGCTCATCCACCCATCGAGCAGTCCGTGCCTTCTGACCTCGAAGCGGCGGATCAGTGGGCTGAACGGCAATTATCCCAACCCAATCAATTGTGGGCGCAGGCGCACGCCGAGCCAGAACTTGAGCCAGAACTTGAACCTGGTCTGGCGCAAGCCTTTGAGTTGCAATTCGAAGCGCCAAACAGCTTAGAACCTGCGGAGGAACTGCCGTTCTGGGCACAAATGCCGCCCGCGGTTGAACCCGAGGCGACGCCTCCGATAGACTTTCCCGCACTTGAACCTGCCGCACCGGAGCCTTGGCCTGAATTATTGGATGAGGCGGCAGCGCAAAATCCGATTGCGCCTTCGGTATCCACTAAACTTGAAGCTGATGCGCTGCATTCAAGCCAAGATGGGGCATTAGACAGCGTGCTGCCAGAGGCAGATCGTGGTGCGCATCCCTGTGAATTGAGCGATTTGGATGCGCTATTAGTTGATGAGGCAGCTAGCGAAGCCCTCAGTTTGGCCGAACACGAAGCTTTGGTTGCGCCCGCCCTTGCAGGGCCTAAATCAGATGGTGCGCCGGTTGACGCGCTCACGCTGGAAATGCGCGAGGTGTTCGCCGAGGAAATGGCCGAGGAAGTTCCCGCTATTTTAGCTGCGGCCACCCAGTGGCGAGATAGTGGCCATCGCGACGCCTTAACGATCGTTCGCCGTGGCTTCCACACCATTAAAGGCAGTAGCCGTATGGTGGGATTAACCGCTATTGGGGATTGGGGTTGGGCTTTTGAGCATTTATTGAATCATGTGCTTGAGGATCGGATTGCCGTTACCAACGAGATTCGTGCCGATGTGCTGGCAGCGGTTGAACTGATGGCGCAAGCCTTGCCGGTTTTGGCCGCCGGTAACCAGCCGCCTACGGCGTATTGGCAAGCCTCGCTTGCCAAAGCAGAGGGCTGGAGCCTGTCTCTTATACACATCTGACGCTGCCGACGAGCG
>ERZ1669248.474-NODE-474-length-19531-cov-4.889864_pt1 | contig 19531 bp, 16 predicted proteins | sample MGYA00579296_ERZ1669248 | MGnify/ENA primary metagenome ERZ1669248 (study PRJEB41166, sample SAMN08046057) | hot springs metagenome | biome: hot spring; feature: neutral hot spring; material: thermophilic sediment; isolation source: thermophilic sediment from...
GCTCTTAACCTTGTGTTTGCGTTGGGCTGGTGGGCATGACGCCCGCTTTACGGCGGGCATCGCTCGCGCCAATGGCATTGCCTTGGGCATCGCGGGTTTTGGCCACCATGAGCCACGCAGCCCGCAACCCATTATTGCCCACCGCATATTGCACAGCGCGCAGGGCAAATTGCTCCGCTTGCGCGGGCTGGTTTTGGGCGAGGCGCAATTGTGCAAAATCAAGCCACAGGCGGGGGTTGTTGGGTTGGATTTGCACCGCCCGCTCAAGAGTGGCCTCGGCACCGCCTAAATCGCCCGCGGCCGTTTGCGCTTCTGCCCGCGTGACCAGGGCAATGACGGCCGGCGCGCTGGCGGTCGGCATGGCCTGCATGGTGGGGGTATTTGGGGTTTCAATGCCACCATTGTCATACGGGGCGGGTTGGTTTTGGCTTGCATTCGGCAGACGCTGTTCTTGCATTTGCGGCATGAGGAGCGGATGGGCTTGAACTGCGGGCACAACGGGCGGCTGCGGATACACCGGGGCGGGGCGCATGGCTTGGCGCGGTGGCGCGCTGGCGCAACCGGCGAGCAAACTCAAGCCTGTGATAACGGCGCCAATGGCTGCCGCGCGGCGCAGAAAGGGGCTTGGTGGGGGGTAAATCGGCATACAGTGTCCTTAACGGAAGAAGTTTAAGATGGGGTTTAATGGATTGTCGCTCGGTGCATTGCCACCGGCTTGGCAATCTTGCACTTTTTGCGGCTCAAAGCCACTGATGAAGGGGATTAAAACGCCCGGGCAAGCGGTGGGTACACGCGCTTGCTGGGCTACATCCACATGCACAAAATTGATGCCCTTGGGTGGCGTCATGTCGCGGGGTTTGTTGTATAGGTTTTTGAATGCGGCCGCCCAGATGGGCAGCGCGCCGCTGGCGCCGGTTAGGCTGGTGGGCTTGTTGTCATCACGACCCACCCACACCACCCCCACGCGATTGCCCGTGAAGCCGGCAAACCATGCATCGCGGCTATCGTTGGTGGTACCCGTTTTGCCGGCCACGCCCACCGAGGGGGGGATGGTTTTATTTAAGCTTGCGGCCGTACCATTGTTTACCACGCCCTGCAGGGCATATTGCAGTAAATACAGGGCGTTAGGGTCGGCTACTTGGGTTACGGTGAGTGGGTAGCGCGTGAGCGGTTTGCCGCTGGCATCCACCACGCTGCGAATGGCGCGCAGCGGGCTGTAAAAACCATCTGAGGATAAGGTTTGATAAATTTGCGCCACATTAAACGGCGTCATCGTCATCGAGCCGAGCAGCATCGAAGGGAAAAACGGTTTGATGGCGGGGCCGCCGAGTTTGTGCAGCATATCGGCGACGTTATTTAAGCCCACATCAAGCCCTAACCGAATGCTGGGCACGTTGCGCGATTGCGCTAAATCGACATAGAGCGGGGTGGGCCCTTGAAATTTTCGATCATAATTTTCGGGGTTCCACGGTTTTGAGCCGGGCTGATCGACGGTGAGCGGCGAATCATCCAATGGGGTGATGAGTGAGAACTTAGCCGGATCAGACAGCGCGGCTAAATAAATGCTTGGCTTAATCAGCGAGCCGATTTGCCGCTGGGCATCGAGTGCGCGGTTATAGCCTTCAAAGGTGGGGTCGCGCCCGCCGATGAGCGCTTGCACTTCGCCGGTGCCAATTGAGGTAATAATCCCCGCCGTTTGCAGGGTATCAGCGGGATATTTACGTGCCTTTTCAATGCTGCTTAAAACATTAACGGACTGCTCCAGCGCAGTTTGCACGCTGGGGTTCATCGTGGTGAAAATGCGCAAGCCCTTGGTTTTAAGATCATCGGGGTTGTATTGCTGCGCGAGTTGGCGTTGCACTAAGTTCAAAAAGGCAGGATGAGCCGAGGTGGTGCCCTTCTCGGTGAGTACGCCTAACGGTTTTTGTTTGAGCTCACCGGCTTGCGTCGGGGTAATTAACCCATTATTGGCCATTAAATCCAGCACCGTGTCGCGCCGCTCACGCGCCCGCTCAGGGTTATGGCGTGGGTTGTAAAAAGAAGCGCCTTTGACCATGCCCACCAGCAAAGCAATTTCTTCGGGGCGCAATTCATCAATCGGGCGGCCGAAATAATAGCGGGCGGCCAAGCCAAAGCCATGGATCGCTTGGCTGCCATCTTGGCCTAGATACACCTCGTTTAAGTACCCTTCTAAAATTTTATCTTTGGGGTAATGCCACTCCATCTCGAGCGCCATAATGGCCTCGGCCGCTTTGCGTTGCAGACTGCGTTGCGGGGTTAAAAATAAGTTTTTGGCCAGCTGTTGGGTAATGGTGCTGCCGCCTTGCACGGTATGCCCCGAGGTAAAATTGACAAACAGCGCGCGTAAAACGGCCGAAGGCACCACGCCGTGGTGGGTGTAAAAATCTCGATCTTCCACCGTAATTAACGTGTTAATGAGTAAAGGTGCATCTTTTTGCACCTGCTCGACATTCAATAAAATGCGGTCTTCATTGATATCGGGATACAACTGGCCAATCATCATCGGCTCAAGCCGGCTGATGCCGAGGTCGGCGCCTGCCGCATCGGTGACGGCTTTAACCTCATCATTGACAAATACAATGCGCAGTTGCTTATCCGGCTCGTTGCCATCGGGGAAATCAAAGGCCCGGCGGTGGATTTTTATCTCGTTACCGATCCGCGCATAGGTGCCGGTTTCGATTAAATCAGGGCGGTCACGGTAATGCAGGGCGGTTAAATCGCTTATGAGCGCATTGGGCGATAAATGTTGCCCGACATAAATTTCTTGCGGGGCGGCGAAGACCGTAGCGGGCAGCTTCCAGAGGGTGCCTGAAAAGCGTTGCACCACCCGCTCATTTAAAAAATATGCCCAAATGCCAACCAGCACGCACCCAATGAGACCAATCAGCAACACCCCCTTAAGCAAGAGTTTGCCAATGCCAAGGCTCTGGGGCAGGTTTTTTTTGGGCGGGAACCTCTTGCTTTTAGCAGCGGTTTTCGATGAGGTTTTAGGGGTTTGTGCCACGGAGATGATCCACACTGCTAAACTGAATAAAAATTTTTATAAGCGCGCATCAGTTTAACAGCAACTTACGACTGCGCCCACGTCACCCAAAATACACCGGATAAGGAACCACCCCATGAATCCCACGCCCCTGCCGCTTGAACAGTTCAAACGCCATTTACACGATCGCTTCGGTGAGGTTGTGCATCTGCAAACGCACATTTCCCATGTGTTTTTGGCCGGTGCTTATGCCTATAAAATCAAAAAACCCGTGAATTTTGGCTTTTTAGATTTTACCGACCGAGGCCGGCGGCAATTTTTTTGCGAAGAAGAAATCCGCCTCAACCGACGTTTAGCGCCCGATCTTTATCTTGGCGTGGTGGGCTTGGATGCGGCCGGCCAAATAACGCAAACGCTTAATGAATCGGTTGAGCCTGTGATTCAGATGCGGCGGTTTGATCAGGCCGACCGCTTGGATAATTACGCCCAAGCGCAGGGTTTAGATGATGCGCTCATTGATGAACTCGCCCTGCAAATTCACAAGTTTCACGATATTGCCGCCACGGCGCCCACCGCCAGCCACTTTGGCACACCCGATACGGTGTATTTCCCCATTAACCAAAATTTTGAGCAAATTCGCGGCTTTTTAACCGAAGATGCCGACTTAAATCAAATCGACCGGATTGAAGCCGCCTCTGAGGCTGCCTTTTTGCGGTTAAAGCCCTTAATCGCTGCGCGCAAACAAAACGGCCATGTGCGTGAATGCCACGGCGATCTGCACCTAGGCAACATCGCCCGCATCCAAGACGAGGTCGTATTATTTGATGGCATTGAGTTTAACGAAGATTTTCGTTGGAGCGATACGGCTAGTGATTTAGCCTTTTTGCTGATGGATTTGACCGATCGGCGTTTCATTGGCGCCGCACGGCGCTTACTCAACACCTATCTTGAGGCCAGCGGCGATTATGCTGCGCTCCCCCTGATTCATTTTTATCAGGCCTATCGCGCCATGGTGCGCGCCAAAGTGGCCTTGTTTGAGCTGCGCGCCGACATGACAGCCGAAGCGCAAGCTTTGCAATGGGCGACCTCTCGGCGGTATGCGGCTTTGGCGCTGGATTTTTTAACGGCGCACACGCCTGAATTGTGGATTACCGTCGGTTTTTCGGGCAGCGGCAAATCATTGGCGGCGCTTGAGCTGGTGCAAGCGGTGGGTGCGGTGCGCCTTCGCTCGGATGCGGAGCGCAAGCGCATGTACCCCGAGCGCAGCGAGCGCTACAACGCCAATGCCAATGAATTTATTTACACCCAATTGGCCAACATCGCCCGCACCGGGCTTGAGGCTGGTTGGCCTATGGTGGTGGATGCCACCTTTCTTAAAGCTGAACACCGCGCTACTTTTGCGGCACTGGCGGCGCAGTTGGGCTGCCCCTTTTATTTGCTATTTATTGAATGCGATACCCCTACGTTGCGGCGGTATTTGCGCGCGCGCACAGCTCAAGGTATTGATATTTCAGAAGCCGATGAAACGGTATTAGAAATGCAATTGCAGCAATTGCAGCCACTAACCCCGCAAGAAGAAGCACGCAGCTTTCGGCTGCGCTGCGATGCGCCGTTTGCTTCGCAAATTAGCGATGCCTTGGCGGCGCGCTAGCACGCCACCCAGGCGGTGGGTTTAGCGCAAGCGGGCGTTAATGCTTGATTTGATTGCCCACCACGCCACCGACAGCCGCGCCGCCCACCACACCCAGCGAGCTGCCGCCGGTGAGCAGAGCGCCGCCCAAAGCGCCAGCACCGGCGCCTAAGGCCGTGTTGCGCTCCCGCGCAGTCATATTGGCGCAACCGGCCAAACTCAAAACAATTAACCCTATGGCCGACATTTTCAATGTGTTCATAGCATCTTCTCCTGTGTATCGTTTAAATTTAGTTCAAATTGAACGCGCAAATAGTAAAGCACGCGCCCAAAAAAATGCCGGTTGATTTGTTAACCGGCATGTTTGGATTGTAACCTTCGGGCTACATTGTTTGGTGGGGCGGGCCTATTTCGCCATATCTGCTGCGGTGGCATCATCCAGGCGGCCGGTTACGCGCAAGCCCTGCTCTGATTGGTATTGACTCAAAGCATCACGAGTTTTGGCGCCCATTTTGCCATCGGGTGTGCCAATGTCGTAGCCTTTTTGCAGCAGAATTTCTTGCGCTTGTTTTAAGCTAACTTTGCGCCCTTTGTATCCCTGCTGCTGGCTGGCGCCATCGACGGCCAGACGGCCACCGGTGCCCATGCCGCGATCACCCATCGTTTGGGGTTGGTAGGTGCGCATGGCTTCAATGAGCTGGTTGTAGGAGTTAATAAACGCGCCAACGATGACTTTGCCCTGAGGTGTTTTGGTGTATCCACCCAAGGCACCACCCGCGCCGCCGCCCGCCAGCAAGCCACCTAAGCCCCAATCGTAGTTTTTACCACTGCCTTCAGCCGCACCCACTTGCACGCCGGAGCGGTTATCGGTCAGGGTTAAAATGGTGGAGGCCTCATTCGATTTAATGCTGCCCGCAATGGCACCTAATAAACCGACCGCGCCACCAAACCCTGCTAAGGCGCCGCCTGCCCCGCCGGTATCATTTTGTGCAAAAATAATTTCGGGTGATAGGGTGTAGTCCGCACTCACCATCTGGCCTTTGCCGAAGTTGCTGCCGCCGCGCATTTCACCACTTTGTTGCAATTCGCGCTCTTGCATCATGTTTTGCATGGCGCGCCCGCGATTTACCACGATAAAGCAGTTGGATTGCTGAATGAGCATGCTGAGCACGGGTGTGGTTGAGGTTAAGCGGTAATCCCGTGTTAAGTAGCTGTACCAAGGGGCTTGCTGATCTTCAACAATGGCAATGGTGCCAAAAGGTTTGTCGCAATGTTCGAGTTGTTTGTTGGCATTGGTGCTGTTGGCGCCGCCCGCCGCGCCGGTGGCTGCGGTTTTGGCGCTTTCATCGCCGACATTAACCGGCATATTGCTACAGGCGGAGAGCGACACCATGGCCGCAAGTAAAACGGAGGCTTTAAATTTCATGTGAAATCCTTATCAGGAATGGAGTTTATATAGGCAAAAAATAAAAGCAAAAGGATGTTAAAGCGCAGGCTGGGGTGCGTCAAGGCTTATCAGTTTTGCTTATCGGGTTGGGTAGATAACGTCTGATTTTTCCATTCAAAGATCAAATCGAGTGCTTGTTTGGGGCTTAAGCTATTGGGGTCGAGTGCATTGATGGCGCCAAGAATCGGGTGGGGGTCGGGGGGGGGCGGTTCATCGAAAAGGTTCGGTTCAATGGCCGCAAATAAATCCAGCTGCGGGGTAGCCGTGGTGGCCATTGGGGTTTGTTGTTCGAGTTTTTTGAGCACGTGCTGCGCGCGGCGGATACAGGTTTTTGGGATGCCCGCTAGGGCGGCAACTTTAATACCGTAACTTTGGCTGGCCGCGCCTTCTTTCACACTGTGCAGAAAAATGAGCTCGTTGTGGTGGGTGATGGCATCCAGATGCACATTCACAACGCTCGGGAATTGTTCGGCGAGTTGGGTTAATTCAAAGTAGTGCGTGGCAAATAAGGTGAGTGCGCCATTGTGCCGCACGAGGTGTTCGGCAACCGCCCAAGCGAGTGCTAGGCCATCAAAGGTTGAGGTGCCCCGGCCAATTTCATCAATGAGCACGAGCGATTGCGCGGTGGCGGTGTGCAGTATTTCGGCGGTTTCGGTCATCTCAACCATAAAGGTGGAGCGCCCCGAGGCGAGATCATCGCCCGCGCCGATGCGGGTGAAAATGCGATCAATAGGACCAATGCGTGCCTGCTTGGCGGGCACAAACGAGCCGATATGCGCAAGCAAGACGATGAGCGCGGTTTGCCGCATGTAGGTTGATTTGCCGCCCATATTGGGGCCGGTAATCATGAGCAGCTGCCGCGCGGGGTTAAGCTCGGTATCGTTGGGCGTGAAGGGCGCGCGGCTCAAGGATTCGATAATCGGATGGCGGCCAGATTCAATGTGAATGCCCGGCTCGGCGCAGAGGTCGGGGGCAACCCAGCGGTGCTGCTCAGCGATAAAGCTTAAGCTTTGCAGCACATCAATTTGGGCGATGGCATGGGCAATGGTGCGAAGGCTGGCCTTGTGGTCGGCAATGGTAATGAGGAGTTGCCCAAACAGCCATTGCTCGCGCGCAAGAGCCTTATCGCGCGCGGAGAGTACGCGGTCTTCAAACGCTTGGAGCGCTGAGGTAGTGAAGCGCTCCACGGCTTTGAGGGTTTGGCGGCGAATAAATTGCGGCGGCATTTTTTCGGCGTGCAGGCGGCTAACTTCAAAATAAAAGCCTTGCAGTCGGTTATAGGCAATTTTAAGGCTCGGTATGCCGCTTTGCAGCCGCGCTTCTGCTTCAAAGGTGGTGAGTGCCTCGTCGGCATGCGAGGATAAATGCCGCAATTCATCGAGTTCAGCATCAAAGCCTTCTTGGATGACGCCGCCGTCACGCAGCCATACGGGCGGCGCTTCAACTAGGGCGCGCGCAAGCAGGTCTGTGAGCAGGGTAGGCGGTTCGAGCGCCGCGCTCAAGGTTTGCCACAGGGGTAAATTTAAGGCGCGCAGGGCATCTATTAAAGCGGGGAGGGCGTTTAAGCTTGATCTAAGCCCCGCCAAATCGCGCGGGCGGGCGCTGCCCATAATGATGCGGGTGGTGATGCGTTCAATGTCAAAGATGCCACGCAGCGCCGCGCGCACGGCGGGTATGGTTCGGCTGTCGATGAGCTCAGCAATGGCTTGCTGGCGGTGGCGCAACACACTGTGATCGCGCAGCGGGCGCCCCAGCCACTGCTTTAATAGCCGTGCACCGTGCGCGGTCAAGGTGGCATCAATTAAATGAATTAAGGTCGCTTGCACGGCGCTTTGGGTGTCGCTTGCGTGATCGAATAGCTCCAAGTGCCGCCGCGTGTTGCGATCAATAATGAGCGCGTCATCTAGGTGCTCGACGCGAAGCCGCTCGATGGGGGGCACGGCATTTATTTGGGTTTCTTGCACATAGTTCAGCAATAGGGCGGCGGCGCCAAGGGCGGGGAGGTGTTGCTCTTTGATGCCAAAGCCCTGTAAATCGTGCACGTGTAGAAAATTTTGCAGGGTATCCCGCCCCGCTTTGGCATCAAATTGCCACAACGGCCGCGCCCGCCAGCGCTTGGGTTCCACCCCAAGCAGGGCGGCGGTATTGGCGGCCTCGGCTAAGGGTTCGGGCAGCAATAATTCACGCGGGTTAATGCGCGCGAGTTCGCCGGCAAGCTCAGGCGCTGACACGCGCAGCAGTACAAAATCCCCGGCGGCTAAATCTAAATGCGCGAGGGCAAAATCGCCCTCCGTGATGGCGGCAACGCAAGCTAAGCGGCTGCCTTCGCGCTGGTCGAGTAATGCCTCATCGGTCACCGTGCCGGGGGTGACCACGCGCACCACGGCGCGCTGCATCGGCCCTTTTCCTTGTCCTTTGCCTTGCCCTTTATCTTGCGTTTGGCCAATTTGCTCACAGATGGCCACCGATTCCCCTGCCCGAATCAGCCGCGCCAAATAGTTTTCATAAGCATGCACCGGCACGCCTGCCATCGGAATGGGGGCACCCGCCGAGTTACCGCGCGTGGTTAGGGTTAAATCGAGCAGGCGCGCCGCGCGCTCGGCATCCTCATAGAACAGCTCGTAGAAATCGCCCATGCGGTAAAACAACAGCACATCGGGGTGCGCGTGCTTCATGGCCCAAAACTGCTGCATCATGGGGGTGTGTTCGGGGGTGTCTTTGAGATCGGTCATGGGGGTATCTTAATTTAAAAGGCCAAAACGGGCGGCGGGGTGCTTTGAGTGTATCTCGACTCTGGCGGGCTTACACCGCCTGAACTTCGGGTGGTAAGTGGGCTTTTAGGGTGGCAGCAAGCGCCAAAAATGTTTGCGGTAAGGGCGCGCGCTTGCGCCAGACGAGGGCGATGGTGCGCCCCGGTGCCGGCGTTTTGAAGGGGCGGCTTACAAGCGATGCGGCGCTCGTGCGCAATCTTGCATCAACGGCTAAGGCGGGCATGAGCGTCAGCCCAAGCCCCATGCTGACCATTTGGCGCAGGGTTTCAAGGCTGGTGGCGCGCACTTCTTCACGGCCGCGTGAGCCTGTACCACACACTTCAAGTGCTTGATCGCGCAGGCAATGGCCTTCATCGAGCAGGAGTAACTTCTCGTTGGCTAAATCGCTCACCGATAGCGTTGTCTTTTGAGCCAGCTTGTGTTCGGCGGGCAGCGCGGCAAAAAAGGATTCGTAAAATAGGGGTTCGATGTGAAGGTTGGCATCAAAGATGGGCAGTGCGATTAAGGCGGCATCGAGCTTACCGTTTTCTAGGTGTTCGAGAATTTTAGGCGTGAGTTCTTCGCGCAGCAGCAGGCGCAAGCTGGGGTGTTGCGCGTGCACTAGGGTTAACGCCTGCGGCAGGTAATACGGCCCTAATGTGGGAATCACGCCCAAATTCAGTGTGCGCTCCATGGGGTTTTGCGTGAGTTTGGCGCGCGCGCGGATGTATTCGGCTTCTTCGATGATGCGGCGGGCGGAGCTTAAAATTTCGACCCCAATCGGAGTGGGGGTCACCCGCTTAAGGCTGCGGTCAAATAAGGTCACGCCGAGAAAATCCTCAAGCTTTTTGATTTGGGTTGATAAGGTTGATTGGGTGATAAAACAGGCGTCGGCGGCTTTGCCAAAATGGCCATAATCGGCCAATGCAATCAGGTATTTGAGTTCTTGGAGTGTCATGCTGCGCCATTCGTTTTTATCAATCGAATCATTCTAAACTATTCATGCGACAAATTTCTGCGCTGGGGTTCTAATGACCGTGCCGGCTGAATAAGTTTTGGCCGTTGGCGGGTTATGGGGTCAATTTTAACGTACCGAGGTGGAAATGATGTCTCAAGAAGCGAGTTGTCCGTTTGTTCATAAAGTGGGTAGTGGCCAGTCGAATCGGGATTGGTGGCCAAACCAGTTACCGCTTGAAATTTTGCATCAACATGCGCCAAAAGCGAATCCGCTGGGCGCTGATTTTAATTATGCCGAGGCGTTCAAAAGCTTGGATTTTGCGGCATTAAAGCAAGACCTCACAAGGCTTATGACCGATTCGCAAGATTGGTGGCCGGCCGATTATGGCCATTACGGCCCTTTTTTTATTCGGATGGCCTGGCACAGCGCGGGCACCTACCGCACGGGCGATGGCCGGGGGGGGGCTGGGCATGGTAATCAGCGGTTTGCGCCCTTAAATAGCTGGCCGGATAACGTAAATTTGGATAAAGCGCGAAGGCTTTTGTGGCCGATTAAGCAAAAATATGGCAATAAAATCTCCTGGGGGGATTTAATTGTGTTGGCGGGCAACGTGGCGATGGAGTCCATGGGCTTTAAAACATTTGGCTGTGCTGGCGGGCGCGAAGACATTTGGTCGCCAGAAATCGATGTGTATTGGGGCAACGAAGACAAATGGCTGGATGATAAAGCCCGCTACTCCGGTGAACGCGATCTCGAAAACCCGCTGGCCGCCGTGCAGATGGGGCTGATTTATGTGAATCCCGAAGGGCCGGGGGGCAATCCCGATCCGATAGGTTCTGGGCAAGATGTGCGGGAAACCTTCGCGCGGATGGCGATGGACGACTATGAAACCGTGGCACTCACCTGTGGCGGTCACACCTTTGGTAAGTGTCATGGCGCGGGGCCTGCGACCCATGTGGGGCCCGAGCCTGAGGCGGCACCGCTTGAACAGATGGGTTTGGGTTGGCAGTCGAGCTTTGGCAGTGGCGTGGGCGGCGATCAAATCGGCAGCGGGCTTGAAGGCTCTTGGACACCCACCCCGACCACGTGGGATATGAGCTACCTTGATATGCTATTCGGCAACGAGTGGATTTTAACCAAAAGCCCCGCCGGCGCGCATCAGTGGACGCCCAAAGAGCCAAACGATCACAACATGGCGCCCGCCGCGCATGATCGCACGCAAAAAGTGCCGATTATCATGACCGCCGCCGATATGGCGATGCGGATGGATCCGATTTATGAGCCGATTGCGCGGCACTTTTGGCAAAACCCCGCAGAATTTGCCGATGCCTTTGCCCGCGCTTGGTTCAAGCTGACCCATCGTGATATGGGGCCTGCCGCGCGTTATCTCGGCCCTGAGGTGCCTCGCGAGGAGCTGGTATGGCAAGACCCGATTCCCAAAGTGGATCACCCACTCATTGATGCCGCCGATGCCTCGGCCTTAAAAGCGCAAATTCTCGCCTCGGGGCTCGGGGTCTCTGCGCTTGTGTTTACCGCTTGGGCATCGGCCTCAACCTTTCGCGGTTCGGATAAACGCGGCGGCGCGAACGGTGCGCGCATTCGCCTAGCACCGCAAAAAGATTGGGCCGTTAATGAACCTTCGCAATTAGCCAAAGTGCTCGCCACGCTTGAAGGTATTAGAGCCGAATTTAACCGCGCGCAATCGGGCGGTAAAAAAGTCTCGATGGCTGATCTCATCGTGCTGGCCGGGTGCGCGGGCGTGGAGCGGGCGGCTAAAAATGTGGGTTGTGCGGTCACGGTTCCCTTCACCCCGGGGCGCATGGATGCCACGCAAGCGCAAACTGATGTGGCATCGTTTGCCGTGCTCGAACCTATTGCCGATGGCTTTCGCAACTACCAAAAAGCGCACTACAGCGTTTCAACCGAGGCGCTGCTGCTGGATCGCGCGCAGCTGCTGACCTTATCTGCGCCCGAGATGACGGTGCTGGTGGGCGGGTTGCGCGCCATGAATGCCAATGCCGGCCAATCCGAGCACGGGGTATTTACCCATAGGCCCGGGCAACTATCCCCCGATTTTTTTATTAATTTGCTGGATATGAACATCGAGTGGAAGCCCGTATCGCCCCAAGGTGCGCTATTTGATGGATTCAATCGTAAAACCGGTGAACGCCAATGGCGCGGCACCCGCGCTGACTTGGTGTTCGGTTCAAATGCTGAGCTTCGGGCGATCGCTGAGGTGTATGCCAGCGCCGATGGCCAGATGAAATTTGTGCACGATTTTGTTGCCGCGTGGCACAAAGTGATGAATCTGGATCGCTTTGATTTAGCGTAAAAGCCAACGCGCCATACTTAGCCCGCCAGGGTTAGCGCACAAAAGCTCGGAGCGCAAAATAAGCGGCCAAGTGGGGTCGCTTATTTTTTGGTGAATAGATAACCGCATTTTGCATGGCTAAGCGCATCCATGCCGCATTAAACTTAGCCCCTCCATCAATCATATCTAAGGGTTGCGTATGCAAGAAAATTTAAGTTCAGCCGCGCCACTTCACGCGCTGGCGGCTCGGGTGGGTGAATTTTTACAGCAAAAACAACAACAAATTTGCACCGCAGAATCCTGCACCGGCGGCGGATTGGCTGCCAGCATCACCGAAATTGCAGGCAGTTCGGCATGGTTTGAATGCGGTTTTATTACCTACAGCAACGCCATGAAAACCAAGTTACTGGGTGTGCCGCCGGAGGTGTTCACCCAATTTGGTGCGGTGAGCGGCGAATGCGTGGCTTGGATGGCCGCCGGCGCACTCGATGCGAGCGCGGCGCATATCGCAGTGGCGATTAGCGGCATCGCAGGCCCATCGGGTGGCACGCCAGAAAAACCCGTGGGCACGGTATGGATTGCGTGGCGGTTTCGAGCGGATGCCCAACAGCCCGCCGCGCAAAGCCGGCTTCACGTGCAGCATTTTTTATTTACAGGCGATCGGGCCGCCGTGCGTGGAGAAGCGGTGGCCGCGGCTTTGACGGGGGTTTTAACCCTTCTGGCCGAATAAGCATCCATGGGGTTTCGGCGCCCTAATGCTTGACTGCCGCGAGCTCAAGCACGGTTAAGGGGTGGCGCGGGTTTGCGATTCGCAGTCATGCTAATGAGCAAGGCTAAAAACACAATCGCGCCGCCCAAAAGCTGCATGCGGGTGGGGTAGGTGCCGATGCCGATGGCGGCGAGCATGGCAAATACCGGGACTAAATTCATAAATAACGCGGTGCGCCCAGCGCCCAAACGGGCGATGCCTAAATTCCAGAACAAATACGCCAACACCGTTCCGCCCAGCACCAAGCCCAGCAGGGCCAAGCCAGCGGATAAGCTTAAATGGGTGGGATAGGGGCTGGGATCAAATAGGGCGACCAGCAGCAGCACCAAGGCGCCCGCGATAATAATGAGGGTGGTGTTAAAAGTGGCGCTGACATTTTTGGGTAATAGTAATCGGTTCAATACGTTATAAAACGCCCAACAGACATTAGCGATGAGCATGAGCCAATCGCCGGTCACAATCGATACGTTCAACAATTGCGTTAAGTTGCCTTCTGAAATAACCACCATGACGCCCAAGAGGGCAATGGGGAGCGCGCTCAACCGCTGCCACCCCGGATGTTCGCGCAAAAGCAGCCAGGCAAGAAAGGTCGTGAGCAGCGGGTTGGTGGCCATAATGAGCGCGGCGGTATCGGCGCGGGCGGTTTGCATGGCAAAGAAAAAGAGCAAATTGAACCCTGAAATGCCAATTAAGCCCAAAGCTAAATAGCGCAAACCATAGGTTCCAAACAGCGCGAACAGCGGCGCTTTTTGCCACAGAGCCAGGATGAGTAAAATCAGCGCGGCTAAGCTAAACCGAATTGCCGCCGACCATTGCGGCGAAAAATCGGCCAGCACAAATCCCGCCAGTACAAAATTGGCACCCCAAAACAGGGTGGCGAGCATCACGAGCGCATAGATGCCCCATCGGTTAATGTTTGGGTCGCGCATTTAAGAGGCTTGATCGAGCATGGCGAACACCTCTTTGGCGGCCAGCATGCCATTAATGGCGGCGGGAAACCCCGCATACACACTAATTTGCAGCATGAGCTCGATAATTTCTTGCCGTGTGCACCCCGCGTTTAACGCGCCCACAATATGCGATTTGAGTTGTGGGGTGGCGTTACCGAGCGCCGCCAAGGCCGATAGGGTGACAAGCTCGCGCTGCGCTAAGTTCAAGCCCGGTCGCGCATAAATGTCGCCATAAGCAAACTCGGTAACAAAACGGCTTAAATCGGGGCAAATGGCGGCAAGTTCCGCAAACAGCGCGTCTGCTGATTTAGGGTTAATTTGCTGCAAAATGGCCAAGCCGCGCGCGTGGCGATCAGAGGGCATAAAAGGTACCTTATCCTAGGATATTGTGTTCGCCCACGAGTGTACTCGAAAGCGGCGCAAGCCCGTCGATGGGGTGATGCGTTATAAAATGAATTTAAGGATTTTATCAAACCGCATTTAGGAGGTTGCCGCATGATTATTGATCCGAAAACCGAGGTACTCAGCGGCGTGCGGTTTGTCCGTTCACCGCACCAAGATGCCCGCCCGCCTGATATGGCGGTGACGTTAGTGGTGGTGCACGGCATTTCCCTGCCGCCCGGCCAGTATGGCGGCGATGCGATAGAGCAATTATTCCTTGGCACCTTAGATGCTGCAGCCCATCCGTACTTTGCAGAAATTGCCGCGCTGCGCGTTTCGGCGCATCTATTGATTCGGCGCGATGGGTCGATGATTCAATTTGTGCCCTTCACCCGGCGCGCTTGGCACGCGGGGGCATCACACTTTAATGGCCGCGAACGCTGCAATGATTTTTCGATTGGCATTGAATTAGAAGGTACCGATACCGATCGCTATACTGATGTGCAATACGATCAATTGATATTCGTGCTGGCGGCATTAAAGCAGCGTTATCCCACCTTAACCGATGTGCGTGGCCACGCGGATATTGCCCCGGGGCGCAAAACCGATCCGGGCGCGGTGTTTAATTGGGGGGTTCTGGCCGGGCGCTTGCCCGATGGCTTAAGCACGGCGTAATCAACCTTGGGGCTATCTATGAAATTAATTACCTTAATCATCGTGCTGCTGCTGGAGCGTTTTTGGCCGGTATTAAGCCGCCTGCGTGCCGATCGCGCTGCCGAGCAGTTCTTGCAGCGCGCCCACCAGCGTTTGGCAGAAGTGGTGGGGCACACGCTGGCCACGATTTTATTATGGCTGGGCTTGCCGCTCATCGTCTTGGGTGTGCTGAACGTGGCGCCGCACGGTTTGATGGGTGCGTTGGTTTACATGGCGGCCTCACTCGTCGTGCTGCTTTTGTTGTTGGCACCGCGCGGGGCGCATCACCAAGTCGATGCCCTGCAACGCGCCTGCGCCGAGGAAGATGCCGCTGGCATTCAAACCGCATGGGCCACGTTGGCCGGCAATATTGAGTTGGCGGGGGCGTTTGCCGCGTCAGCGCCCACAGAACATGAGGCCATTGAAAACGCCGCCGATGCCGCCCCTAAAAACCAACTCATCTCTGTGCAAACCTTGGCCGGGCGCATCATTATTCTCGGATTTCGTGAATGGTTTGCCGTGTTGTTTTGGTTTGTGCTGACAGGGCCTGCGGGCGCCTTACTGTATCGATTAACCGATTGGTTTGCCCATCCCCCAAGATCAGATTCCCTAACCGATGCAGGTTGCCCGCGCATGGCGCAATGGCAGGCTTTTATGGATTGGCCCGCTGCCCGAGTTTATGCCGCATTATTGCTGCTGGCCGGCGGCTTTAATCGCGGCCTTACCGCTTGGATTGAGGGTGCCACGGACGAAAATGCCCATTTGGCCAAAAAAAATACCGCGTTAATCCAAAGGGTCGGGCACGCCGCGCTTGAGCTCGAACGAGAAGATGATTGCGTACAAACCGTTTGCCTTGCCGATCAATCGCAATGGATTAAAGCCGCTTCTGCCATTGTGCTGCGCGCGCTGCTCTTAGGGCTAGGCTTGGTGGCACTGTTAACCCTTTCCTCATGGATTCGCTAATGCCAACAGCCGCCGCCCCGATTCGCCTCGATATTATCCGTCACGGCGAGCCGGTGGGGGGTAAGCGCTATCGCGGCGATAAAATTGATGATCCTTTAAGTCCGCAGGGTTGGGCGCAAATGCAGGCGCGCATGGCTCATTGCGCCGCACTAAAACTTGATCAATGGACCACAATCATCTCCTCGCCACTTAAACGCTGCCGCGAATTTGCCGAACACCTCGCCGCCGAGCGTGGCCTGCCGCTCATCATTGAGCCTCACCTGCGCGAGCGCGGGTTTGGTGTGTGGGAAGGGCTAACATTTGAAGAAGTGCGCACCCGCTTCCCCACAAGCTATCAGCAATACAAAGCCAACCCCGCCGAACACCTACCCGAAGGCGGCGAAGCGATGGCGCACTTCTACCAGCGCATAGCCAAGGCGCTGGCGCATCATGCCAACCAGCAGGCCGAGCGCGGCGGCGCGCTGCTCATTATTGGGCATGCCGTTATGATGCGCGCCGTTCTGGCGTGGGCGCTACAAGCCCCGCTTGCCACCATGGCGCATCTTGATACCGACTATGCCAGCTTGTTGAGCCTGCGTTGGCAAGACGGTCATGCCAAGTTAATCGGGCTAAGTAATGACCACATCGCATAACCCCGCGCACTATTTGAGAGCCCTATGTCGCCTATCACCCTCACCATTTTAGGCTTGCAGCCAGAGCCGGCACACACCGCCAAAAACACCGCGCCGCACCTGTCCTTGCCGCAAGCCGCCTGGCAATGGCCAAAACCCACCCCAAAACAGGCCGCGCCAAAAATTGGCTTTATTGACCATTGGCAAGTGCCCGTGGCCGAACCCACCGCATTAATCGCCAAAGCCCTGCAGCATCGCCGCCCGCGCGCAGCAAAATACCCCGCCGCCGCCACCTGCTTGGATGACCTAGACGCCCTTTTACTTGCCCGCTTTGCGCCCAAAGCCACCCCGCAAGAATCCGCCAAACACGCCTTACTGGCCGATTTGGCCACCGATACCGCCCTTAAAAAAGCCTTAAGCCAAGAGCATGGCCAAGGCAATCAATGGGTCGCCCTAAGCCGCCTAGAACCCGTGCACCTGCAAGCCGGCACCGATCACGCCGTCGTCATGGGCGCGCGGTACCTAAATTTAAGCAAAGATGAACGGCAAACATGGGCTAATGATTTCAACCAATGGCTTAAGCCCGATGGCCTAACCTGGCTTACCGCCGCATCCGGCCGGCATTATTTAGGCTATACCGCCGCCGCTGCCGCAAGCATGGGCGCGCAGGATTTACCCCCCTTAGGCTGCGCGCTGAATCGCAACGCCCAGCCGCTGCTCGCGGGGGATACCCTGCGCGGTATGCGCCGCTGGCTCACCGAAACGCAAATGTGGCTATACGCCCATCCGCTCAACGCGCGCCGCGCCCAGCAAGGCCGCCCCGAACTCAATAGCCTATGGGTATGGGGGCGCAGCCACTATGAGGCAGAAAAATTAACAGGGCTTTTGAGCGGCGAACCACCCATCGCCCCCGCGCCCACCGGCACGCTGCCGCCATTCATATATACCGATTCTGCCGTACTCGCCGGCGCACTCATCGCATCAATGGGCGCGTCAGCGCTGCAATTGGCACGCAACGCAACCCCCCAGTGCGAGGATTTGCCCGCGCGGGTATTAACCGGCGAGCAGCCCCTGCACCTGATTTGGAGTGAACCCGCCTGGTGCTACTTGGAGGGTGATATCGAAGGCTGGCAGCAATCGCTAGATGCGATCGAGCATTTTGTGCAAGCGCTCAGCACCCACAACCAAACCAAGCCCCGCATCAGCCTAGATGATGGATTAAGCCGGCAATGGCACCCCGCCCGCACGGGCATCATGGGTTTATGGTCACGGTTCTGGTGAGCCCCCACCCCAACCCCTCCCCCACAAGTGAGGCTTTAATGCTCAATTCACAAAAAGCCTCATCCTCAAGGGTGGCGAATTTAGCCCCCTTTTGATAAGGGATAATCGTTCTGCTCTCTCTCCCCTCGTGGAAGAGGGTTGGGGTGAGGGGGTGAACTCCCAAGCAAACGATTGAACGCTCCCTCTCCCCTCGTGGGAGAGGGCTGGGGTGAGGGGGCTTGCAGCCGAGCAGCAACCCCTGCGATTGCGCATTTGTGGGGCATTTTGGCGCGGTGTGTTGTGGGGTTGCAACAAAAACCGCGCGCCATGTTGTAAAAAAGTAAGCCGTTGCTTGTTTGAAATCTCAAGACAGCTACTATTGCCTACGTACCCAGAACTTGCTGGGGAATATCGAACGTTTTATAACCTCACTGGAGATCGATTGAATGAAAAAGAACATCATCGCACTCGCCGTTGCTGCCGCCATGATTGCGCCAGTAGCCGCCATGGCCGACACCACCCTGTACGGCAAATTCCACGTATCTTATGACTTCCTGAGCGGCGATAAAGCAGCCAATACGTCAAGTGGTTTCTCGTCTAACAGTTCAATTATCGGTATTAAAGGTAAAGAGAAAATCAACGACAACCTGTCAATGATTTATCAGTACGAAACAGAATTTGATGCGGGCACGAAAAACAATTCCGGATTTAACAATTCGTCTGGCGGTCTTGGTACGCAACGCAATACCTTTATTGGCGCGACCGGTACTTGGGGTACTGTGATTGCGGGTCGTCATGATTCACCCTTCAAAATCATGGGTCGTACCTATGACTTGTTCGGCGACACTGTAGGTGACTCACGGAACATTATTTCTGGTTCTAACTCAAGAGCATATACCGATGCGAATGGTAAAACAGTAGATGCTTCCAATGACCGCAACTGGGATCTGCGCCCAAGCCAAGTATTGGCCTACGCCACACCAGATTTAATGGGCTTCAAAGCCATGCTGGCCTACGTGAGTAACTGGAGTGCTAATGCACCTGTCGCTGTTTCTCAGTACAACACGCAGTTCAAAGCCTACAGCTTGAGCGCAGGCTACTCAATTGCTGGCTTTGGTTTAGATGCCGCCTACGAGCAGCACAAAGCTGATATCCTTTCTGGCGTTCCCGGCGCTACCACCAGTCAAAGTGCGTACCGTTTAGGTGCAAATTACTCGATTGCTGGTGTGAAAGTTTTAGGTATGTACCAAGATATTAAGAGCTTAGGCTTTTTATCCGGTGCTGATCAAAAAACCTACGGCGTAGGCGCGGCGTACACTTTCTTGGGTGCCAACACAATCAAAGCGCAATACTACAAAGCGGCTGATGTATCAGGTACAACCGGTACGGGCGCGAACATGTGGGCCTTGGGTTATGACTATGCGCTGAGCAAGCAAACCAATGTGTACGCAATGTATGCCCAATCAAGCAATGGCTCTAATGCAACCTACAGCATTATGAGCGCAGGTACTGGTCATGGTGGTGCGTACCCAGAAAATACTAACTTAAACAACACAGGTTCGTTTGCTGGTGGTAAATCTTCAGCAATTTCTGTTGGCGTTCAACACAAGTTCTAATGCCCTGAGGGGGTAATCGCAAGGTTCTTCCTCGCCTAACAGCATAGTCAATTTATTAAGGCACCTTCGGGTGCCTTTTTTATTGCCCACGAAATCGTGGGCTTTTTGTAGCCTATGGGTGGTGAAGGGCGCGGATGCTTGGTGCTGTCTCTTAGACACATCTGACGCTGCCGACGAGCGATCTAGTG
>ERZ1669248.479-NODE-479-length-19440-cov-43.551715_pt1 | contig 19440 bp, 20 predicted proteins | sample MGYA00579296_ERZ1669248 | MGnify/ENA primary metagenome ERZ1669248 (study PRJEB41166, sample SAMN08046057) | hot springs metagenome | biome: hot spring; feature: neutral hot spring; material: thermophilic sediment; isolation source: thermophilic sediment from...
GAATCATTGAAAGATTCTCGTAGTAGTAGCCCCTCGTTCTTCGCGTTTTCCTCAAAACCTTTTCTTCCTCGTTGATTTTTAATTGGTTGAAGTTGGCTAAAAAGTGTACCACTTCCAGTAGCGTTTCCTTGTCAAGATGCCTATAGGGGTAGGATCTTCTGAGAACAGTCAAAACCTCGTCTAGGCTTATGCTTTCCCTATCCATTAGCAAGCCGGCAACTTGGTGGGCTAAAACGTCCAAGGCGTTTTCATGGATCAAAACGGGCTCAATTTTGCCACAGCAGGCACTTTTAACAGCAGCCAATGACTCCAACAAGTCGTCTGGGAAGGCGGTTATTATTACGCCTTCTGAAAGCATGTCAAGGCGGTGTCCACTTCTTCCAACCCTCTGGATCAGGCTGCAAACCTGCCTCGGCGAAAGATATTGGACAACTAGATCTACCCTTCCAATGTCTATGCCAAGCTCCAAAGTGCTCGTGCAAATTATAGCCTTCAAAACTCCAGCCTTAAATTCATCCTCAATTTGGATGCGCTCCTCCCTTGACAATGATCCATGATGGACGGCTATGTCGCCTCTTCCAAGCTGGGTGAAGCGGTGTCCAAGCATCTCAGCCACGGTTCTGCTATTAACGAAAATGAGTGTGGACTTGTGGCTGTCCACAAGCTCGGCTATACGCCTAATTCTGGCGGCACCTTCGGGCGCTATGCCAATTTTCCCGGCTAACTCGTAGTCGACTTCTGTTGGCGCTGGATTCTCAACATTGTACTTGTAGCCCTTCGAAAGTGAAGCCTGAACAACCCTTATGCCTCTATTCGCTCCAGCCATGAATTGGGCAACTTGCTCCGGATTGCCAACGGTGGCTGATAAGCCTATCCTCTGAAACTCCCTCCCAACTATCTCGTATAGGCGTTCAAGAGCCACCGTCAACTGGGTTCCCCGTTTACTGGAGGCAAGCTCATGCACCTCATCCACAACCACCCACTTCACATGCTTTAAATGCTCCTTCATGCGTGCTCCTGGCAGTACAGCCTGAAGCGTTTCAGGAGTTGTGACGAGCATGTTGGGCGGCGAAACCGCCTGCCTCCTCCGCAGTTTTAGCTCTGTGTCGCCGTGCCTAACCTCAATAGTTATGCCAAGCCTATCAGCCCAAAAGGCTAGACGCTTTAAAAGGTCGCGGTTCAAAGCCCTCAAAGGCGTAACATAAACAATCACTATGCCCTTTTCCGCTTCTTTATGCTGAATAAAGTTTGAGAAGACTGGCAGAAGAACAGCCTCAGTTTTGCCACTCCCAGTAGGCGCAATCAACAAAACATTTTCTCCAGCCAAAATATGGGGAATAGCCAAAACCTGTGGCAAGGTTGGCTTTGAAAAGCCAAGTTCAGCTAAACCCTCCCGGATTGGCTGGGCAAGGAGGCTGAAAACATCGAAACTGAAAGTTTTCCCCATTATTCCGCCAACTATTTTTTGTTGGAAAGCCACTTTATCCTTTACCACCAGGCAAAATTGTGAAACCGTTCAAAATGTGAACTTAAAAGTTGTTTGGAGATTTTTCTCTTCGCCATAGGGAATTGACATGTGCTCCGTAAAGCCGTCTTTTTTAAGCATGCTGCCCAACACTTCAATCAGCGGCTCTTTCCTCGAACAGAAAAACACTTCACCATTCTCATTTCTCCATGTGGTTAAGCCCCTCGTCTTCCCCTTGTGAAGAAGGTGGAGGAGTACTTGCTCCTTTTCGATTTGCAGGAGGCTCACAGCGTTTGGTCCCTCAATGGTTAAGAAAAGCGTGTTTAGGGCTTCTTCTGGACTGTCCTCCTCGAATAGGAGTTCTTCAAAAAGGTGTGGTATAACCTCAGAATCTATGAGTTCAGCCCTTTCAGACTCGAAGAAGTGTTTATTGCCAAGCCTCTCCCTAATAGCCTTATAATTTGTGACGTTTCCGTTGTGGGCTGAAACCACAGTCAAGCCCGAAAGACACCTCGCAACATACGGTTGGGCTGTCTCCCTGAATTGGGCTGTTTCTATAAACCATGGGCTTGGCAGCCGCACATGCCCAATTAGGATGGATGCGGTGTCAAACTTGCAAATTTTAGCCAACTGCTCGGCTGGTGAACCATCCACCTTTCCAACCTTCTCAAGTGAGACGTTTCCAGAACTTGTGAGAATGGCTATTCCAGCACCATAACCTCCAACTGGTTTGGGCTCGTTTGGGTATTGATGTTTTTCAAGCTTTTGGAGAACTCTTAAGGCGTATGCCACTTTTATGGGCTTTTTAAGTACGAAGCCGAATATGCCGCACATTTTCGCATCACCCTAGCCTAAACTATGTATTTCTGGTCTGTTTTCTCAAAGTCCTTAACTATTTCCATGACCCGCTTGGCGTGAAAAGCCTTGTCTAAGGGTATGCTCTTCAGCAAAGCCCAAGGGCTGCTTTTGGCTATGGCTGTGGCTATGTGCTCTTCGCCGAAGCACTCCCTTGCCACATAATAAACCAACTGCCTAACCTTCAATTCGGAAACATGCCCCCAAGAATGGAGATACTCGTGGAGAAGCAAATTATAGATTAAAGCGTTAACAACCCGCTTTGAATTTGTGGAAGCCTCAACAGCCCTCACAAGGATGCGGTTCAAAATAATGTTGTTTGTTCCAATGGGGTGGTAGGCGCCCAACTGTATGGGCAAATCGTCAAGGAAAAGCATCATCCCATTCCTCCTCTGGTCCAAGGTAAAGGCAACGGTGTCCTTAACGACCTCCCATATGTCGCCATAACTCGAAGCGTTCTCAAGCCTCAAACGATAATTCTTAATGTGGCTTCCATCCAAGGATTTTCTCTCCTTTCCATTTTTACAATGGAATTGCAAAACATAAATATAATTTCATAAAGTATTCTATTTTTGGACGATGAAGAGATCGAGGTACGCTGAGCTGATGATTGCTTTTTCCGCTCCTGAGTCCCAAAACTGCTTTTATATGCTCAGCTAAAAATTCGTTGAAGGAGGTAAAAAGGTGAACGAGAGCTTGAGGAAAGGCTATGCTTCTTTTGGTCCTGTGACGTATGCCCATACGCTTACTATTATGAGCGTTAGGAAGGCGCCTGCAAGTCCTGAAAGGACATATCTTATGCTGAAAATGGCGGGTAGTACGGCCGCAAGCCATGGAATTACATACTCAATTGTTAGTTCGGCTATGACTCCAGCGATGAATCCTAAGATGGCGACGAACGTGAAGATCTTTAATCTTTCGCCCATATTTTCCACCTAGCCTAATACTTGAATTATAAGCCTCTTTTTAGTCTAACTTACACTTTTTTGTCTATTTCCGCGAAAATAGAAAGGAGTTCTTTTCACTGGAAAATTAAAGCTCAAAAAGGTTTCAGACGGCACATATAGCTCTACATATATACGTGGATAATGCGGGCATATTAAGAATATATAAAGATTTGCCAAGCCCCTAAAGCCTCTCTTGGAGGAATCAAGCTTGTCAGAAAAGTTTAGTAGAAGATGGGATGAGAGACGCGACGAGCAACCAATAACAGAACGCATTAAGGAGGCGGTCAGACCACCGGGTCCATTGAAGCCAAGACTTGACATGGCTGTCCGCCGCATAGAACTACAAATCCAGAAATTGGACCAGGCAAGCGAGAGGTTCAGCCAAAGAGACAAGTCAATATTTGCAAGGATCGTTGACGCCTATACAAAACATGACATGGCACGGGCAAACGTCTTCGCCAACGAGCTGGCTGAAATTAGGAAAATGGAAAAGATGATTATGCAGGCTAGGCTTGCCCTTGAACAAATAGTCTTAAGATTACGCACAGTATCAGAGCTTGGAGACGTTGTCTCAACCCTTGGCCCAGCAGTAAGCGTGCTAAGAGCCGTAAAAACTGGAATGGCTAACATCTTCCCAGAAGCGGAGAGGGAGTTGGGGCAAATAGGCAACCTTCTAAGCGGAATAATAGTTGAGGCTGGACAAAGCACAGGACTATCAATAAACTTTGAAACTGCCAATGAAGACGCCCAGAAAATCCTCACGGAGGCAGCTGCTGTCGCTGAACAGAAAATTAAGGAGAAATTCCCAGAGCTTCCGGCAGGAATCCCACAAGTGCCGTTGCCAGAAAAGTCTCCAACGGAAACTTCCTAGAAATAGATTGGAGGAATGCGCATGCCGCAAGACCCCAATCTTTTTTTGTCCCTTGGAAAAATCGTTAAAGACGAGTATGGACGCCCAATAGGCGAGGTTGTATCCTTCGCCGTCAAGCCAAACGGTGGGGTTGATGCCATTTACATAAGGCACAGTGACGGACGCTTTGTTAAATATCCTGCTGGAACAATTAAGGTCGAAGGCTCGGAGGTAATTTTCCTCTCAAAAGTTAAGTATGACACTTCGGTCTTCTGCGACCAAATCCCACTTATATGGCGTAAAGACCAAGCCCTAAAAGAGCTTCTTGAGAAAAAGAAGATATCATCAGAAGTATATGAAGACCTGCATAGGAGTTTTGAAGGCGCCCTAAACCAGCTTAAAAGCGAAGCCCAAACCTTGCTGGAAAGAATTGATAAAGAAATTGAAAGGTGCAATCAGGAGATTAGGGAACTCAATTACGCGCTTGTCCACTTGGAAGTGGAGCATGAAATAGGTGAAGTTGACGACCAATCTTATAAGACGGCATTCGCCACCATTCAAGAATGCTTAAAGAGGGCTAACTTGGAGAAGACAGACCTTGAAAGCATGAAGAACAAGCTTTCAAATATATTGTTGGGAGAGGCTCCGCCGAAAACCGTTGTTGAAGAGCCTGTTGAAGAAGCCCCAACTCCCCCGTCTCCAAGCCTACCAGAACCCCCAGTCATAGTTTACGTGAAAGAAGCAGGCGAAGCCGGCATATAGACTTCTGCGTAGCGGGCGGAGGGAGCCAAAATAAAAAACCCTTTCACCCAAACCCCTCCACCACTACGAGAAGTTATAATCAAGTCTGTGCATAAACTTCGCATTCAACAACACAAAGTGGTTCAAGCATCGCTGAGACTTAAGGAGAGAGACAAAAGCCTATTCCAAACCTGTGTAACAGCACTGAGAGCCAACAACAGGGAAAGGGCTGCAATATGCGCAAATGAGCTGGCTGAAGTCCGCAAACTAATCAATTTTCTCCAGCAGGTGGAGCTTGCTATTGAAAGGGTTATCCTCCGCCTCGAAACAGTGAAGGAGCTAAGCGACATAGTCATAGACCTAAAACCAGCACTTAGGACTCTCCAAAGTGTCTCCAAACAATTGTTTGATGTCCTACCAGAAGTTTCTTCGGAACTTAGCGAAATTAACGACGTCATAGGAGAAACAATCTATTCCACAAAGATATCAGCAGACGAGGCCATAATTCCGGTTGACAGACTCACGCCAGCAGGAGAGCAAATTCTGAAGGAAGTTTCAAGCTTCCTGGAGAAGAGAATTGCCGAGAAGCTTCCTGAACCGCCCGCTATGCAGGAGACACCACCAGTAAAGCTTGAGCCTGCACAAGCCCAAATTAAGCAGATGGTTGCTTTAGCGGCTTCATGCTCCCAGTCTGTGGGCAGCGAGACTGTTGAGGCTGAAAAGGGAAGCTCCCAGAATCTAATTTCATTCCGAAAAGCCGAAATTCATGAAATTTCGCTTCACGTTGGGAAGCCAACTCTTGAGGACACCCTCCTGGAATATGTTCGGAAAAGTGGAGGCGAAATAGACTTGACGCGTTGTTCTCGGGATTTGGGCGTCTCATATGAGGATATTGAGAAGGCCCTTCAAAGTCTTGGGGCTAAGGGTAAGATAAAGATTGAAGCTAGAAGGTGATTTTGTCATGGAAGCATCGCAAGAGCTTGAAAGGTCTGCCACAAACTATGCGCTGGAGGCTGTTCGCCTCGACAAGCAAGGTGCAAGAGGCATGGCTATAACCATGTACCAAAAGGCCATAGAAACCCTGCTGAAGCTTGTCCAGTTATACCCAGACTACAGCCTAAACAAGGTTTACATCCAAAGAGCCATAGCCTACCAAGAAAGAATAAAGGTGCTACAAGGAGCCGTTGGGCCAGCAGAGCTTCAAGCTGAGGCTAAAGGCGTTGAAGGTGCAAAAACAGGCGAGGAAAAGAAAGCCAGCTATGAAGACTTGATTGTTAAGGAAAAGCCAAATGTGAAATGGGACGAGGTTATAGGGCTTGACACTGCAAAGAAGGCCATAAAAGAGGCCATAATTTACCCAGTTCAGAGGCCAGACTTGTTCCCGCTCGGATGGCCTAGGGGCATACTCCTATTTGGGCCGCCGGGATGCGGCAAAACGCTGTTGGCTGCTGCCGCCGCAACGGAAATCGACGCTGTTTTCATTTCTGTTGATGCCGCTTCAATAATGTCTAAGTGGTTGGGTGAGGCTGAGCAGAATGTTGCCCGCCTTTTTGAGTCTGCCAGAAAATCCGCCTTGGAGGATAAGAAGCCAGCCATAATCTTCATTGACGAGCTGGACTCTCTGATGGGCAAGCACTCCAACGAGGTTGGCGGCGAAGTCCGAGTGCGAAACCAGTTCTTGAAGGAGATGGATGGCATAATAGACAAGGGCAAAAATATCCACGTATACGTCATAGGAGCCACAAACAAGCCTTGGGACTTAGACTGGCCCTTCATTAGACGTTTCCAAAAACGCATCCTCGTACCACTTCCAGACCATCACGCTCGCTTAATGATGTTTAAGCATTATACAAGCAACTTGCTTTTGGCGCCTGACGTGGACTTGCACGAGTTGGCTAGGCTTTCTGAGGGCTTTTCTGGAAGCGACATTAAAGATGTCTGCCAAGCAGCCCACTTAAAGGTTATAGGGGAATTCTTCGAGTCCGGTCAAGCAGCAAACAGGCTTGCCAAGCCTAGACCATTACGCATGAGCGATTTTAGGCAGATTCTTGAAGAACGAAAGCCAAGTGTCTCCCTTGACATGCTAGCCTTGTATAACAGGTGGTTTGAAGCCTTTAAAGCCCTATAGGAGCGCCCGTAAAGTGGATAGGTTTGGAGAAATCCTCTTCTATATTTTGAAAGCCTCTCCTTTCTCCCTTCTCCCCCTCGGAATCTCCAAACCCCACAATTAACTTGGGCGCTCTGTAAAGGGGCTACTGCTTCAAAAACCTCTTTTTTCCCTTATAATTTTTTCCACAAGCTCAGTAAGTTCAGCCGACTCCCTAAAAACATCAAAATATGGGGCTGGCAAGTCTTTTCCCATCACCGGATAGGGACCCGTAAAGGCTATTATTGGCTTGAAGGTTTTTAGAGCTTCAGCAACATCCTCTCTGGATTTTACAGCCACTATTTTTGGTACGTCTGGGTTTTCGCCTAAAAGTTTTCTAAAACCTTCAATTAGGATTATGTCGCTGTTTTGGCACTTTTCCACTATGCCTTCAACGGTCAAGTTGCTTATTTCACCTTTCTCTATTATGGCTGTTTCTTTTGGTGATATGCTAACTATTGTTTTGGCTCCGGCTTCTGCAAATCTCCATGTGTCCTTACCCTTCGTGTCTATTGTGAAGTCTTCTTCTGGGATGTGTTTTACGGCTGCCACTTTATAGCCTCGGCGGGTTAGCTCCCTTGTTAGGGCTTCTATTGTTGTTGTTTTTCCAGACTCTTTGCTTCCCAAGACGGCTATTATTGTGGCTATGGCTTTGTTTTTCAATTTTGCACCTTCTAGCCTTCCATCTCTTCGCTGAAGATTCTCTTAAAGGTGGCCTTATCCATATGGAGCTTTTCCGAGAGGTTTTTAATCCATTTTATGTAGCTCCTAAAAATGTTCTGTGATATTTCTGCCTTTTCCTCGTTTGAAAGCTCTTTCTCCTCCGCCAATAGGAGGGCAAACCATTTGCCAGCATCCGAAAGAGTATAAGCCTTAACCCAAACTATGCGTCCATTATGTTGCTTTTTTTCCATACCCTCTGTTAAGATTCCAAGCTTTGTCAAAACTTTCAAGTTCTCAATTACCGTCTTGTTTGAGTATTGGAGCCCTCTAACAAGATCTTTTTGGTAAACCTTGTTTGAAATCCCCATTTTAAGGAAGTATCTTAAAATGTCGAGGGAAGCCTTAGAGCCGAAAATTGCGCTTAGTATACGGTCTTTTTCCTCAGCTGGAAGGAAAACTACATAGGGATGTAGTGAACTCATCTGTCCAAAGCACCACAAAAAGTCTTCTGCTATTCCTTAATATTGCTTTCTCAAAACGTCAACACTTTTAAAATAGTCAGCCAAATTCTATCAAGGTGTCCTTGACGACTGCGCCTAAAAACTGGCTTCCAATGGACGGAGACACATTCGCCACCAGCGAAGGCTTCATCCTAAACGTTTTTGGCTATGAGCATCCGGAAAAACGGGTAATAGCCTTTTTAAAGTACATACCATCAGGGTTCAAGGAACTCTTCAATGTGCGCCTTTTGGAGAGGACGTGGCGTTATGGGCGCATTGAACTTTTTAGAGCTGAAAAGCTTTATACGGCGAAAAACTACCAAACCTTCCTACAAGTTTTTAGGAAAAACTTCCCAGATTATGTTTATTACTGTCCCTTCAGAGGGAAGGATGTTATCAGCGCACCCTTGGCAAAGGTTAGGCGAGTGTATGTTCCAAAAGAATGTCTTCAAAGGCTTTTGAGGATGAAGAGGCTGGACAAACTGCAGAGGATGACCCTTGATTTTGTGAATTTGGTTTCCAGTGCTTCGAATGTCGCCCTTGAAGATTTTGGTGTTCACGGCTCCATAGCCCTAAACATGCACTCCCAAGAGTCTGACATTGACGTTGTTGTTTATGGTAGCCGAAACTTCCGCAAAGTGGAAAAGGCTATTGACAAGCTTGTTGAAGAGGGAACCCTAAGCTATGTTTTCAATAACCGTTTGGATGCCGCGAGACGGTTTAAGGGGCGATTCCGCGGCAAAATTTTCATGTATAATGCTGTCCGCAAACCAGAAGAGGTTACAACCAAGTATGGCGAGCACTATTACAAGCCAATAGCCCCAGTTAAATTCCAATGCAGGGTTAAGGATGACTGTGAAGCCATGTTCCGCCCAGCCATATACAAAATAGAAGACTTTACACCACTAAACCAAAACTCAAGGCTTCCAAGAGAAATGGTTCCAGAGGCTGTTGTCTCCATGATTGGATGCTACAGAAACATCGCCAAAAACGGGCAAAAAATAGAGGTTGCCGGTATGCTGGAACGCGTGGAAAAAGTTGGAACTGGAGAAGTCTTCTACCAAGTTGTTGTTGGAACAGCTGGAAGCGAGGAAGAGTACATTTGGCCAGTTTAAGGCTTAGGGACCGCGACGCAATAATAACGAGGGAAGGACTAATTTTCCGAGTTTTTGGCTACACCCACCCACCAGAAGCCTATATATGTGATGCTGAGTACGCGCCATCCAACCTTTTCAAATCCTCAAACCCAAAAGCCTACAGAACAGACGGAGAAAAAGTCTTTTATAAGTTTTATGAGGATGAGGGCTGGCGCTTTATCGAGGCAAATTTTCCACAATACATGATTCTCTACGAGCCTATTGGCAGAAAAGTTGTCGGCGTAAGGCACTCTGATGTGGCAGGTGTCAGAAAGCCAGAGGAAGCCCTAAAGGGGCTACTTGAAAAGGAACCAAAAGACGAGCTTTTAAAAGCTTTTCAAATAGTTTTCGATGCGACTGTTGCATGTTCTGGCTTGTCAATGGAGGATTTCGGCGTTTTCGGTTCACTTCTCCAAGGCTTTTACCATCCAAAATTCTCTGACATAGACATAATTGTTTATGGTAAGGAAAATTTGGAGCGGATACGCAAAATTCTCCAAGAACTTTACAAGGATAAAGGCTCCGGGTTTTCCAACGAGTTTGAGGACGACTCGCCCATTAGGGGGAAAGCTTGGCACTTCAAAAACATGAGCCCAAAAGAGTTTATATGGCACCAGAAACGCAAAATCATCTACGGCGTTTTTCATGACGAAGCCTCTAAAAGGGATATTAAAGTTGAGTTTGAGCCAGTGAAGGGCTGGAGCGAAATAAGCAACGAATACAGTCAGATTAAAAGGATAACCCGTGAAGGCTGGATTAAGGCTTACCTTCGCATAAAGGATGATTTAGAGGCGCCCTTCATGCCTTCAAATTATCATGTTGAAGTCGTCAAAATTGTTGAAGGTTTAAGGGTTGAGGACTTGAGGAGGGTTGTCTCATATCTTGAGGAGTTTAGGATGCAAGCATGGAAAGGCGAAACAGTTTATGCGGAAGGAAACCTTGAAAAGGTTGAAACAAAAAACGGCGAAAGCTTCCACCAAATAACATTAACCTATGGACCACGCTATTACGAGCAAGTTTTGAAGGTTGCGGAGCCAAAAGCCAGTTAACGCTTTAGAATCATGTAGTCTGTTGGCTTGTTTCCAAGAAGTAGCCTAAAATACTCCCCGCCACTTCTATGGTCTGCCACGTGCTCAATTTTTCCCTGCGCCACAACCGTCTCACCTTTCCTCGCTTGTTCGCAGAATCTTCCACGGAAGGAGGTTATCTCCCTTATTGGCTCCAATTTCGGTCCTTCAACAATTTTCACGTCTTCAATTTTGTATGTGCATGGCGTGAAGATGGCTTCAGAATCATCAACAACAACCGCTTCAACTTTCGCATAGCCACAATTCCTATAATGGACATCACCATAATTTTCGCTTACTTCGTCATAATCCTTCACAAAACGTATGAAATAATCCCTATCCATAAACTTGCCCTGAAAAACCTTCCTAAATTCGATTTTCACGAAGTCTTCGAAGCTCATAAAGGTGTCTTTCGAACGGAATGCGAAAAGTCTCCTCAAATCCGCCAAACCGTAAGGCTTAAAGGGCGTGTTGCCTTCCTTCAACAGTCTCTTTAAGGCTGAATGCACCTTATGGCAGTTTTCAACACCATAAACAACTGGGTCAATGTCCGAAACCACCGTGTGCAAGCCCACCAAAACAGAGCCAGAAACTCCAAGACTGTTCCAAGGCACATCTGCCTCTTCCTTCAAAATCTTTAGGCATTGTAAAGCCGCCCTTTCCAAACCGTCAAGTTTTCCGTCTTTCCTCTTCCTTCGAAGCCTTTTCAAACCCTCAAGTGGACTGTAAACTTTCTTGATATTTTCTAATGGAACTTCGCAAAGCTTCTCGTCAAAAACCTGGTCGTGAACAATATAATTTGGAATGGCGCTTTCAAGAAAAGCAAACCTCTCAGAAAAGCCGTAAACCTTAACGTACTTGACGCCTTTACGAATGCGAAAACCATTCTGGTCTGGAATAAAACGGGGAAAGGCTATTATCCTGTCTGGCGGGTGAACTAGCCCCTTAACGTCAAAGATTACGCCTTCAACAGACTCTAGCAAATATCCTTCTACTGGCCGCATTTTTCTTATTTCGGCTTATTGATTTATGTTTCCTCTATTATAGACTTTTCAGCTATAATCCACTCCGTGTTCTTTAGCGCTCTGATCAGTGGAACTGCGATTACTGTTGCGAATATAGCTTGAACAAGCCTTATAGCAGGGTAAATGAATGGGCTTACAAGAAAGTAAAAGCGGACAGCTTCTAAGGGGAGACCAAAGATGAATTCATAAACTACCGGTATGGCGAAAGCGTTGCATCCCCACATATTGTCCGCTTGGTTTCCAATAAAAGTCAGCAGGAAAAACAGTATGGGCATTCCTTTTGGGTTAGAGAGGCGTCTAGCAAATTTCGCGGTTGGATAAATTAGAAGAAGTGCAATCACTTTGTCCCAAAGCACAGCGACTGGCACGTGATAAATGGGTATCGTATAGGCGTTACCTGGATTGAATGGATCGAATATTTGGCTGTATCCCGTTATCGGTTGTGATGGCGGCGAAAAAAGAAAAGCCAAAATTAGTACCCCAAAAGCAATGAAAGCCCGCCGCCACTTTCTGTAAAAAATTAAGCCAACAACTAAGGCGTTTATTGGAGGCGATAACAAGAAAGGGGCTCCGTAAGGGCTCATGCCTCCGGGAGGCAAAACCCATGATAAAAATGCCCCGAGAAATGCGGCGAAAGCACCTAGGTATGGACCTAAAATCAACCCGAAATCTGATGCGATTAACGCTTCGAGTTTTATTTTTAAGTCTGGGAGTCCTACCGCGGGAATGTATGGCGTTATTATGGATAGGACGTAGTAAAGCGAGGCGAAAACCGCTACTAATGCTAGGTGACGCGTTAAAATTTTCATGGAATAGACATCCTATGTACTCTTGGTAATCGCTGTGTAATTTTTTACACAACGTTAATAAGCTTTTCCGCGCAGATTTTACTGTAAGGTGCAATGTTAATGGCTTTGGCTTTCAACAAGGCTGAGCATGTTTCACGGTGCTTGGAGCTGGCCATTCTTTTGGAGGTTAGCGCCGACAAGCCTGGGAACGTCAACTTGGTTGTTGGTTTTGAGGGCACAAATTACATGCATTTTTTGGCTTCTGCTGTGGCTGCTGCTCCCCATTTTAAGCTGGCTGCTGAGAGGGGTGTAGCTGCTGCGAAAGGTGAAATAGGCTTAGAAGACATTGGTGTTGGAAGGATTATCCGCGACTGTATAGCCGACATAAACGCTTGGCAGAGTGGCGGAAACACCCTACTCGGCACAATAATACTCTTTACGCCTTTGGCTGTCGCTGCTGGCATGACAAAGGATGAAAAGGGGATTTTCAACCTTTCCGTTTTGAGGCAGAATCTGAAAAAGGTTGTTGAGGCGACAACACCAGAAGACGCGGTTGCAGTTTACGAGGCTATCGGGATTGCCAAGCCCAGCGGTTTGGGAAAAGCTCCCGACCTAGACGTTAACGACCCAAGCTCTGTGAAACGCATAGTTGAGGAGAGGATTTCGCTATATCAAGTTTTTAAAATAGCCGCCTCCTATGATATGATTTGCTCAGAATGGGTTAACAATTACCAAGTAACCTTCGAATACGCCTACCCGATGCTGGTGCAAAACCTTAAAGAAGACGGAGACCTAAACACGGCAATAATCCACACTTTCCTTGCTGTTTTGGCTAAGCATCCAGACACTTTCATCGCAAGAAAAGTTGGACTTGAAAGGGCTCGCGAAGTCTCAGCTGTAGCAGAAAAAGTCCTGAAAAGCGGTGGTCTTAGGACAGCTACTGGAAGGGAAAAACTCAGAGAGTTTGACGCCATGCTTAGGAAGGAGGGTAACCTCCTCAATCCTGGAACAACGGCAGACATTATTGCCGCTGCTCTTGCATTGGCTGTTTTGGGCGGCTACAGACCATAAAACAGAAAACTATAGGGGGATAGGCTGCTATTGGCTTTTCAGCCTCTAAAAGGGATAAATTAATTAGGATTAAAATTTCTGTATGTAGCTTTCAAGGGATGTTGAGCGTTTAATTGGCAAGTGTTGAGGTTGAATGATGGAAGAGAAGCCTAAGCTGAAAGTCACCTTGCTGACAGGGCGCACAATAGAGCAGGGCGCCGGGAAAGAGCGGGGCAAATCCTCAAAAGAGTATGTGGAAAGCGTCTCAGTCTGTTTTATGGACCCAGAAGATATGAAGAAGCTAGGCGTAAAGGATGGAACAAACGTTCAGGTTTCAACGGCTTTCGGCTCAGTGGTGGTTAAAGCCAAAAAATCTTTGAGGGCACCACACCAAGGCGTAATATTCATCCCATATGGTCTTTGGGCAAACGTTGTTGTAGATCCTGAAACCCACGGAATTGGTATGCCATCCCTCAAGGGGATTCCAGCCACTGTGGAGCCAGCCTCAGACAAGCCTGTTCTAGGCTTAGAGGAACTCCTAAAAACAGTTTTTAGGAAGGGTTAATGATGCCAGTTGTCAAAGCCGTGACGTGTCCAGTTTGTGGAAGCCTATGCGACGACATAGAACTAACCATTGAAGATGGGCGCATTGTTAAGGTTAAGAATGGCTGTGCCATGTGTGAAGCCAAGTTTTTGGGCTACTGCGGCGAACACCGCGTTTTAAAGCCTATGATAAGGAAGAATGGCGAGCTTGTCAAAACAACCCTTAAAGAGGCTATTAGAAGGGCTGCTGAAATTTTGGCTGAAGCCAACTATCCAGTTCTTTACGGCTGGAGCAGCACAAGCTGCGAAGCCATAAGCGTTGGCATAGAACTAGCAGAAGAGGTTGGCGGAGTAATAGACAATACGTCGGTGGTCTGCCACGGACCATCAATTCTAAGCATCCAAGACGTTGGAATTCCATCATGCACTCTGGGGCAAATTAGGCATAGAGCCGACCTAATCGTTTATTGGGGAAGCAACCCATGGAGCGCCCATCCAAGGCACATAGAACGCTACACAGCCTTCTCGGAAGGAAGGTTTGAGAAAAGCGCATGGAGAAGCTACGTGAACAAGGTTAAGGCTTTGGTTGGAAGGAAAAAGGTTCAAAGCGCCATTAAAAGGCTATTCTTCAAAAAGCCACCGCCAGCCCCGCCACCTGTCTCCGAGTATAAGCCCTACCCATCTATAGCAAAGGAAGGGAGAAAACTTATAGTGATTGATGTTAGGCGAACAAAGTCGGCTGAAATTGCAGACTATTTCGTGCAGGTCGAGCCAAACAAGGACTATGAGCTTCTTCAGGCTTTTAGGGCTTTGATACGCGACCAAGAGCTTGAAGTTGACAAGGTGGCTGGAGTCGCAGTAGAGTATTTGGAGGAGGTTGCAGATGCCATGGTAAGCTGTGACTTCGGCGCATTGTTTTTTGGGCTTGGCTTAACTATGAGCAGCGGCAAACTCCGAAACGTCGACGCCGCACTTTCACTGGTGCGGGACCTAAACATGCGCACAAAGTTTGTCATAATGCCCATGCGGGGACACTTCAACGTGACTGGCGCTAATACGGTTTTCACTTGGCAGACGGGCTACCCCTATGCTGTTGATTTTTCGCTTGGCTATCCAAGATACAATCCTGGCGAGACATCTGTTGTTGATGTTTTGCTGCGGAAGGAGTCAGACGCCGCCCTAATAGTGGCTTCAGACCCGGTTTCAAACTTCCCTCGTAAGGCGGCTGAACACTTAGTGGAAAACCCATTAGTTGTTATTGACCCCCACATGAATGTGACAGCCCAAATGGCTGACGTGCTCATCCCATCAGCTTTTGTTGGCATAGAGGCTTCTGGAACAGCCTACAGAATGGACCACGTGCCAATACCACTAAAAAAAGTTGTTGACCCGCCCAGAGGGATACTCCCAGACGAGGAGATTCTTAGGCGAATCCTAGCCGAAGTTAGGAAAATAAAAAAGAGTGAAGCAAAGAAGGAGGAAGCCTAATGGAACTCCTAATTAGGAACGGCTTTGTCTACGACCCAATTAACGGGATTAACGGAGAGAAGATGGATATAGCCGTCAAAGATGGCAAGATAGTTGAGAAGGTCAACGAGCGCCGTGCCAAGAAGATAGACGCCACAGGAATGGTTGTCATGCCCGGCGGGGTTGATATCCACAGCCACATAGCAGGAGGCAAAGTGAACTCCGGTAGGCTTCTGCGTCCAGAAGACCACTATAAGGATTTTGAACGTAAAACAGCAGTGACAAGGTCTGGTGTGGGCTATTCCATCCCATCCACTTTTACAACCGGCTATCGTTATGCGAGGATGGGTTGGACAACAGTTATGGACCCAGCCATGCCGCCCTTGGAGGCTAAGCACACGCATGAAGAGTTAAGCGACACTCCTATAATTGATAAAGCTAGTTATCCGCTTCTCGGCGACTGGTGGTTTGTCCTAGAATACTTGGGGGACGGCAGAGTAGAGGAGTGCGCCCGCCACGTGGCATGGATGATTAAGGCGACTAAGGGCTATGCCATAAAGCTTGTAAACCCAGGCGGGCTTGAGGCTTGGGGCTTCGGGCGTAATGTAAGAAATCTAGACGACCAAGTCCCATACTTTGGAATTACACCCCGCGAAATCATCCGAGGACTATGCAAGGTTAATAAGCTCCTAAACCTGCCTCACACGATTCATGTGCACACCAACAATTTGGGGAAACCCGGCAATTACATTACAGCCCTAGAAACAATGAGGTGTGTCGAGGATTTAGCCCAAGACGACAAGCCAGTAATTCACATAACACATTGCCAGTTCAGCGCCTTTAAGGGCGACGACTGGAGAACCCTCGAGTCTGGGGCTGAAGAAATAGCCAACTACGTTAATGCGCATTCTCACGTGACCATGGATATGGGGCAGGTGATATTCACGGACACAACAACAATGACGGCTGACGGACCCTTCCAGTACATACTCTACACCTTAAGCGGAAACAAGTGGGTAAACCATGACGTGGAAACAGAAACCAGCGCTGGCATAGTGCCCTTCCACTACAAAAGGAAGAGCTATGTGCACGCAACCCAATGGTCTATTGGGCTGGAACTAGCCCTACTAATCAAGGACCCGTGGAAAATCTTGATGACCACGGACCATCCGAACGGCGGACCATTTATTGCTTATCCGAGGATTGTGGCTTGGCTCATGAGCAGAAAAGCAAGAGAAGCCACGCTTAAGAAGATTAATCCGAAAGCGAGGAGCAGAAGCCTTCTCCCAACAATAGATCGTGAATTGGGCTTTTATGAAATAGCTATAGTGACGAGGGCTGGACAAGCCAAAGCCTTAGGACTTAAAAATAAGGGGCACCTGGGTGTTGGCGCGGACGCTGACATAGCCATATACAATTTCAACCCTGAAACAATGGACCCATCGAAGAAGTATAAGGCTGTTAGGAGGGCTTTCAAGAGGGCAGCCTACACCATTAAAGGCGGGCAAGTGGTGGCTAAGGACGGCGAAGTCCTAAAGCATATTGAAGGGGCAACCATGTGGTTGAATGTGCAAACCAGCGAGGAGGCGAAAATAACAGAGGAAATGAAAAAACGGTTTAAGGAGTATTGGACCGTTGAGTTTGAGAATTACCCCGTAAGTGAGGATTATTTGGCAATTTCCCAACCCATAACCGTGAAGGCTGATGTGTAATGATTGTGAACCTATACCCCGTAAAAGAGTTTAGACTGCCAATAATTGCTGAATGCATAAACCCAGACATCTTCCAAGACAAAAAACTTAGGGAAATTGAAAAGCTGGAGGTTTGGGAAGGGAACAAACGGAAAAGCCTCGGAGAACTCTTTAAGGTCGAAGTGGCAGAGGCAGAAGGCACTCCGGAAGCCACTGTCATAGCTATTCATGGCGATGTGAGCCGTGTTAGGCGGATAGGCGCCGGAATGAGAAGCGGCGAAATCATAGTTAAGGGGGATGCTGGCATGCACTTGGGCGAAGAAATGCGGGGCGGAAAAATAACAGTATACGGCAACGTGTTGGGCTGGGCTGGTTCCATGATGAGGGGCGGAACAATAGAAATTCACGGGAATGCTGGCGACTATTTGGGTGCTCCATACCGTGGAAGCACAGAAGGCATGAATGGTGGAAAAATAATTGTGCATGGAAATATTGGAAATGAAGCCGGAGCCCACATGAGGAAAGGCCTGATAAAAGTTTATGGAAACGCTGGACAGTTTGTAGGCTTCAGGATGCACGGCGGAACAATTTATGTGCAGAAAAACTGTGGCGGAAGGGCTGGAGCATGCATGACGGATGGAACAATAGTTGTTGGAGGCTTCTTGGAGTCTGTCCTCCCAACATTCACAATTGAGGGCATGCGAAAGAAGGTTAAAATTGAGGAGGGCGAAGTTGTTGATGCACCCTTCTATCTTTTCCTCGGAGACTTAACAGAAAACGGTAAGGGAAGGCTTTACGTGGCTAAGGAGCCCAACCCCCACCTAAGCCACTATGAAAAGCTTCTCTAAAAATAGTGGAGAGTAAGCCGATGAATGGCGGTTTAAGCGTAAACCGGTTTGCATGGAAACTACTGGAAAAGCTCTGTGGAAACCCCGAATATTATGGCGTGAAGGTTGAAAGGGCAGAATGTGGAGCTACAATTGTTGATGCTGGAATAAACGCGAAGGGCGGCTTTCAAGCCGGCAAAGTTATAACAGAAATTTGTATGGGTGGATGTGGAAAAGTCGTTATAGGCTTTAGGCAGTACGGCGAGCATGAGCTTCCAACAATATTTGTTTACACAGACCACCCTGCCATAGCCACTTTAGGCTCACAGTTTGCAGGCTGGAACATTAAGGAGGGCGAATACTTCGCCATAGGCTCAGGACCGGCAAGAGCCCTAGCCCAAAAACCAAAGGAAATCTATGAAAAGATTGGCTATAGGGACGAGTTTAACAAAGCTGTAGTGGTCTTAGAAACAGAAAAAGTGCCGCCGGAAAAGCTTATGAAGCGTTTGGCTGAAGACTGCCAGGTCCAATGCGAAAACTTGGCAATAATACTGACTCCAACAGCAAGCCTAGCCGGAGCAACACAAGTAGCCGGAAGAATAGTTGAAACCGGAATCCACAAACTCACAAAGTTAGGCTTTAATCCAAACGCCATCCTATATGCTTGGGGATGCGCCCCCATACCGCCAACCCACCCAAAATTTGTTAAAGCCATGGCACGGACAAACGACGCCATCCTATATGGAGGTGTAACCCAGTATATAGTCGATTATGAAAATGAGGATGAACTAGCAAAAATAGTCGAGAAGGCTCCATCAAAAGCCTCAAAAGATTATGGAAAACCCTTCATAGAAATTTTCAAGGCTGCAAACTGCGACTTCTACAAAATAGACCCAAACATATTCGCACCAGCAAAAATAACAATAAACAATATAAGAACTGGAAAAACTTTTACGGCTGGAAAGATTAACCTCGAGGCTTTGGAAAAATCCTTCGAACTAACTTAGGCTTTCTGTCAATAATTTTAAACAGTATGCGAAAAAATAGCCCAATGGAACTGTGTAGAGGGCTAAAGAGAAGTCGTAAACCGCCCTATTCATAACGGCTATTGTTTTTGCTGTTTCTGGAAAACTGAAGCCTAGCGAGGGAGAAAACCCTAGAAAAGCCAAAAACACCAATGCTACTATAACCGTCCTGAAAACTGCACCGAGCACAGTGGACATGGCAACTGATGCTATTCTACTCTTAGGAGAATGCCTCAACGCGTAAAATTTTGCAACCGATGCTTAAAAGCATGTCAAAAGTGGCTGCCAATAGAGGGGGTTTGGCATAAAGTTTTCCTTCAAAAGGCTAATGGCACTAAAACACTTAACAGAGCTGTAAAAACTCCAACTTTAGCCCCGCATAAAACGAAAGCCGCAACAATGGGCACTTCCCATAAATAGTATAAAAGTGAAGGCATATAAGGAGCTCGAATTTTCAGACTATAAACAAAAGTATTGAGGGTGCAGCCTTAAATTTTGGCAGATGTCTCATATTTTTCTTTATTTTGCCCTACATTGTTATTAAAAACTTTCATAAAGAATTGCTTAAGTCAAGCTTTGAGTTCTCTATCTTCTGCCGGGGGTTTTGAAGTTTCAATGGACTTTACGAAGATACGACTTACAAAATCGTTAAAG
>ERZ1669248.483-NODE-483-length-19384-cov-68.483367_pt1 | contig 19384 bp, 20 predicted proteins | sample MGYA00579296_ERZ1669248 | MGnify/ENA primary metagenome ERZ1669248 (study PRJEB41166, sample SAMN08046057) | hot springs metagenome | biome: hot spring; feature: neutral hot spring; material: thermophilic sediment; isolation source: thermophilic sediment from...
CCTAAAACTTAAGAAATGAAAAATTTTATTCTCTTGCATATCTGTTGTGGACCCTGTAGTCTCTATCCTCTAAAAGTTTTTAAAGAAGAAAAGATAAGCGTAAAGGGCTTTTTTTATAATCCCAATATTCATCCTTATCAGGAGTTTAAATTAAGGTTAGAGGCTTTAAAGGAAGTTGAAAAAATTGAATCCCTTGAGATCCTCTGGGATGAGACTTATGGATTGAAGTTTTTTCTGGAGGAAGTTTCCTTTCAGTGGGAACGCCCCAAGAGATGCGAACGCTGTTATTACCTTAGACTTAAAAAGACTGCAGAACTTGCGGAAAAACTTAAGGCTGAAGCCTTTACTACAACCCTTCTTTATAGCCCCTTTCAATTACATGAACTCATTAAGGAAATTGGAGAAGAGCTTTCCTATCGCTATAAGGTGCCTTTCTATTATCGAGATTTCCGCGAAGGCTATAAAGAGGGAAAACAAAAGGCTATAGAACTTGGAATTTATCGCCAGAAATATTGCGGGTGTATCTTCAGTGAAGAAGAGAGATTTTCTCTCGCAAAAAGAAAGAGACTATCTTCCACCAAAACCTAATTTTCTCACTTTTTATAAAAGCTTAAAAATTTTTCCAGATTTTCAAAGGACAATTCTAAATAACTTGTATTACCTCTAAAAGGGATTAAATTTTTATGTGAATTAAAAGGAATTAAAAATTTTAAATAAAAGAGGTGAAAAAGTTTTATGATTACCCAGCTTATTACCAAAATTATTGGAACGAAAAATGAAAGAGAACTTAAAAAATTAAAACCTATTGTCCAAAGGATTAATGAACTTGAGCCTAGTATGCAAAAGCTTTCGGATGATGAATTAGCAAGGAAAACGGTTGAATTTAAAGAGAGATTGTCCCGAGGAGAGTCACTTGATAACCTTCTTCCAGAGGCCTTTGCAGTAGTAAGAGAGGCAGCAAGAAGAGTTCTTGGCTTGAGGCATTTTGATGTTCAGTTAATGGGTGGCATTGTGCTTCATCAGGGAAAGATTGCTGAAATGAAGACAGGAGAAGGTAAAACCCTAGTGGCAACTCTTCCAGCCTATCTAAATGCCTTAACAGGAAGGGGAGTTCATATCGTAACAGTAAATGACTATCTTGCCAAGAGAGATGCTGAGTGGATGGGGCCTGTTTACAGATTTCTTGGTCTTACTGTGGGGTATATCGTCTCAGGAATGGATGATACAGAAAGAAAGAAGGCTTATCAGGCAGACATTACCTACGGAACCAATTCAGAATTTGGCTTTGACTATCTAAGAGACAATATGAAATATTCCCTTGAAGATATGGTTCAAAGGGATCACTATTATGCTATCATTGATGAGGTTGACTCCATCCTTATTGATGAAGCAAGAACTCCTCTAATTATCTCTGGACCCTCTGAGGAATCTACTGATCTTTATTATTATATCGATGAAATCGTAAGAAAACTTAAAAAGGACCTTCACTTTACTGTAGATGAAAAATCAAAAACAGCTCATCTTACTGAAGAGGGAATTGCTGAGTGCGAGAGACTGCTTGGCATTAAAAATCTTTACAATCCAAGATATGTGAGGTTAATTCATCATATTCACCAAGCTTTAAGGGCTCATCATCTTTTTAAAAGAGATGTGGATTATGTAGTTAAAGATGGAAAGGTAATTATTGTAGATGAATTTACTGGAAGGCTTATGCCTGGAAGGCGCTGGAGCGATGGTCTTCATCAAGCCATAGAAGCCAAAGAAAGAGTTCCCATTGAAGCCGAAAACCAAACTTTGGCTATGATAACTATCCAAAATTATTTCAGAATGTACGAAAAACTTGCAGGGATGACAGGCACTGCTGAAACGGAGGCTGCAGAATTTAAGGAAATCTATAATCTTGATGTAGTAGTTATCCCTACCCACAAACCTATGATAAGAATTGACTATCCAGATCTTGTTTTCCGCACTTACAAAGAAAAACTTGAAAAAGTAGTGGAAGAAATTGAGGAAAACTATAAAAAGGGAAGGCCTGTTCTTGTGGGAACTATTTCTATTGAAAAAAGCGAGCTCCTCTCAAAAATGCTTAAAAAGAAAAAGATTCCCCATCAGGTTTTGAATGCTAAGCATCACGAGAAAGAGGCCCAGATTATTGCCCAGGCTGGAAGGTCTTATGCAGTAACTATTGCCACCAACATGGCTGGAAGGGGTGTTGATATTCTTTTGGGAGGAAATCCAGAGGGGCTTGCTAAGGCTCAGCTAGAAGCAGAGGGGTATGATCTTTCAGAGATCCCGGAAAGGGCATGGAACGAAGTCCTTGCTATGGCAAGACAGGGACTTAATCCCACAGAAAAATATAAAGACTACTGGGCCAAAGTACTATATGAAAAATATCTTGAATGCCAGGAAGATGCTCAAAGAGTTAAAGCCCTTGGAGGACTTTACATTATTGGTACCGAAAGACACGAATCAAGACGCATCGATAATCAGCTCAGAGGTAGAGCTGGAAGACAAGGAGATCCTGGAGCAAGCCGATTTTTCCTCTCCTTAGAAGACGATTTATTAAGACTCTTTGGCTCAGATAAATTGAAAAGTCTTATGGAAAAACTTGGTCTTCCCGAGGGAGAACCTCTTGAACATCCCTGGCTCACTAAGGCTATTGAACAAGCTCAGAAAAAGGTTGAAGCCTATCACTTTGAGATTAGAAAGCACCTTCTTGAATATGACGATGTAATGAACAAACAAAGAGAGACTATCTATTCTCAGAGAAAGGAAATCCTAAAAAGTGAATCCATTAAAGATTGGATAATTTCTATGATTGAAGAAACCTGTGAAAACTTGGTCAATACCCTTCTTCCCGAAGAAAAAAACTTTGATGAGGAATCTCTTAAGCTTTTAAAAAGCAGATTCAAAGAAATCTTTAATTTTGAGCCCAAAATTTTAGAAGGGGCTCTCTCAAATAAAACTACTTTGATATCCTCCTTAAAGGAACAAGCTTTGTCAGCCTATGAAAAGAAAGAAAAAAACATTGGGCCGGATCTAATGAGAAATCTCGAAAAATACTTCCTATTAACTACCATTGATAGTCATTGGAAAGAACATCTTCTTATGCTTGATCACTTAAAGGAAAGCGTAGGGTTGAGAGGTTATGGGCAAAAGAATCCCCTTCAGGAATATAAGAAAGAGGCCTTTCATCTTTTTGTGGAACTTGTGAATAAGATTCGCGAAACTACCCTTACTTATCTCTATAGAGTTGAGCTAAGAGAGGAGGCAGAACGCTTTCAGGAAATGATCCTTGAAGAAGGGGAAATCGATGAAAAAAGCCTTGAGTTTAAAAGAGAGGATCCCTTTGCAGAAAAGGAGAAGCCCACTAAAGAACCTGTAAGAACTGTAAAGATTGGAAGAAATGATCCCTGTCCTTGTGGTTCAGGGAAAAAGTATAAAAAATGCTGTGGAAGAGCCGAAGAAACCAAGGAGGCCATAAATGAGATGTCCTAAATGTAATTACTTCTTTTCTGAGGAGTTAAAGACCTGTCCGAGATGCGGGGCTGATATGGGATCTGAAATTGAAAAATTAGGAGTTTTTCCACCTTCTGCTGAAGCACCTTTTTTGACAATTGAAGACTTTGTAGAAACCTCAAGTTTTACTGACCCCTCAAACCAAGAAAGGGTAATTGAGTTTCCCTTTTCTGAAGGTGAATCTTAAGGAACAGGACTTCCAAAGAAATCCTTTTTTACGCCCCGATTGAGTTCTTCTGTCTCCTTAAGTGCCAGTCTGTAATACTTGTCAAGGAGACCTGCTGCATATTTTGCGGCATAGGTATCTGGATAGGTTTCCATAAGGTAAAGAAGCCTCTTATAAGCTCCTCTATAATATTTAATTCTTTCGTAAAATCTTGCTACATACAGCTCGTGCTGGGCAAGAAGTTCTCTAAGCTCAGCCACTCTCTTTTTGGCCTCAAAGGAATAAGGATTTTCTGGAAAGGTCTGAAGTAGCCTTTGGTAAGCTTCGATTGCCTTTTTAGCATAGGTAGGATCTCTATCAATGCTCTGGCGAAGCTTATAATAACAAGTTCCAATTTGATAAATTACATAGGGTATAGCCTCGTTGTTGGGGTAGAACTTTTCGAATTCCTCATAGAGGGTTATAGCCTCTAAATAAGACCCTTCCCAAAACTTAGTATCTGCAAGACGAAGTTCAGCAAGAATAGCCTCTGGTGTCCCAGGATACTTGTTTTTTATTTCCTCATAATACTGATAGGCAAGATCATACTGGCCTCTTTGAAAACTCCGTTCAGCTTTTTGTATTAGGTCATAAAGAGGGGATTCTTTTTGAACTTTTATCTCACTTGGCCTCCAGAATTTTAGCTCTTTGGGAATTTGGCTACACCCAGTGAAAATTAAGGAAAAAAAAGAAATAAAAAACAAAAATTTAAAAGTTTTCATTTTTCAAGGTTTTTAATATACTCTTCTGCATTTAGGGCAGCTACAGCTCCTTCCCCACAGGCATTAATAATCTGACGGAATTTTTTACTAACACAATCTCCACAGGCAAAAATACCTGGCCGTGAGGTCCTCATCTCTCTATCTACTATGATAAATCCACTCTCATCCATTTCAAGCTTTCCTTTAAGCCAGCCTGTCTCAGGCTCATGACCAATAAAGATAAATACACCTGCTACTTCAAGCTCTCTCTTTTTATTACTCTTTAAATCTCGGTAAACTAATTTTTCCACCCTATCCTCACCCTTAATTTCTTCAACCACTGCAGGAATAATAATCTCAATTTGAGGGTTTTTCTTTACCCTTTCCTGAAGAATAGGAGTTGCCCTAAAGGCTTCTCTACGATGGATAAGATAAACTTTTTTCACATATTTAGTTAGATAAAGAGCCTCTTGAAGAGCAGTATTTCCCCCTCCAATAACTGCGACTTCTTCCCCTTTAAAAAAGGGACCATCACAAATAGCACAATAGGAAACTCCCCTTCCTGTAAATTCTTTTTCCCCTGGAACCCCAAGTTTTCTTGGCTTTGCTCCTAAAGCAAGAATAACTGCCTTAGCTTTCAAAACCTTACCACTTGAAAGATGCACTTCTTTCACTTCTTCCACTTCTCGAAGATCAATAACCTCCTCTTGAAGAAATTGATATTCGTAGTCCTCAAGTTGCTTTTGAATTCTCTCTATAAGTTCATATCCAGAAATTCCCCCGGGAAACCCGGGGTAATTTTCAATTAGATCAGTATAAATTACTTGGCCACCAACTGGGCCTTTTTCAAGAAGTAAAGTCTTAAGAAGAGATCTTGAAGCATATAGACAGGCCGTAAGTCCTGCAGGGCCGGCTCCTACAATTATTAGATCAAAGAGTTCCCCACTCACGGGCTAATTATCCTAATACTTTGTTTAAAGCATTAACAAGAGTTGCCTTAGAAACTGCTCCAACTATTGTTTCTACAGGCTGGCCATTTTTGAAGATAATAAGGGTAGGAATGGCTCGAATTCCATATTTGCCCGGAGTAAGAGGATTTTCATCTACATTTAATTTACAAACCTTTACTCTACCAGCATATTCCTCTGCGAGCTCATCAATCACAGGAGCGATGGCTCTACAAGGGCCACACCAAGCTGCCCAAAAATCCACAAGTACCGGAATAGGAGACTGTAACACCTCCTTCTCAAAATCCTGATCTGTAACTTTGCAAGCTCCCATAATCCCCCCCTCAAATTGTAGTTTAGTTTAATTTAAAAACTTTACTACATTTTAAAGCTTTTGACAAGTCTATGCAACTTTCCAGTTCCATTTTATTCTCCTGCTAAGCAGGACAATTCTTTCTTCTCTCTAAATTCTAACTCTCCAAAAAGTTGAATTTTTCAAAATTTAAAGAATTCTCTCCTCCCAAGGATAAAAACACTTCTATAAAGCAATTCCATTTCCTTGGCAAGGCTTTCTCTTTTCAACAAAAAGTAATTATAAGCAAGGCTTGCAGGAATAGCAACCAGCAAGCCAAGAGCGGTATTAATTAGAGCCTCTGCAATACCTGGAGCCACAGTAGCTAAAGAAGCGCTTCCTTTAAGTCCTATTTCATGGAAGGCACTCATTATTCCCCAAACTGTTCCAAAAAGACCTATAAAAGGAGCTGTGCTTGCTGTAGTTGCAAGAAAACCTAAACCCTTTCCCAGCTCAAAAAGCCCCCTTTCCTGCTCAATCTTAACATATTCTTCAAGATCTTTTTCGGCAAGTTCCTGCAATTCATCCCTTTGAACCTCATTCTTTTCTTTCTTACCGAAGTAATAATCATAAATTTCGGCAAATCTCATCACAAATCTTTTCAAACTCTTCGAAAGATCGTCTCCTGAGTTCTTCACTTCCCTGATAATTCCTGAGATATCCCTCTGATTCTCCAGTTTTAATCTCCACCTTTCAAGTAGATCCTTAAATCTTCTAAAATAAAAAAAATTATAAAAAATATAATACCAGGAAGTAAAACTCATCAGTAATAAAAAGAAAAGAACTCCCCTCCCAACCCAGCCAATCTGCCAAAAAAATTTTAAAAATTCCATCTACTATATATCCCAGAGGTATTTTTGAATATCTTCTTTTAAACCAACAAGATGCATAAATATTTGAAGGGAAGATAGAGCCTCATCTTCTAGACGAAAGGTAAATTTATTTACATAGGTTTCTATATGCCTAAAGATTACTTCCCTATCAAGTTCCTGAGAATATTTTTTAAGGAGGGGATATATCTCTTCTTTATGCTTCCAGGCATACTCAAGGCTTTTTCTTAAGGCTTGAAGTACCTCCTTTTTTATTTCCTTAGGAAGCTCTCTCTTTATAAAAAAACCTCCCAAAGGAAGGGGAGCTCCTGTTTTCTTTTCCCAAAGCTCTCCAAGATCAGAAATAAGTTTAAAACCATATTTTTTATAAACAAATCTTCCCTCATGAATTAAAACTCCCAAATCAACCCTTTTTTCTAAGAGGGCTGGTATTATTTGGTGATAAAAAAGAAAGACCTTTTCACCCTTTCCGTTAAAAAAGAGCTCATAGAGAAAATTAGCTGTGGTGTACTTTCCAGGAAGGGCTACTCTTTTTCCTGTGAAATCCTCATCCTCTTTAGGGTTAAAATCCTCCCTGGAAATAAGAATAGGCCCAACTCCAAAGCCAAGAGCACTCCCACAAGAAAGAATCTCATAATCTTCACAAATTAAGGGATAGATAGCAAAGGAGGCTTTGATAAGGGGATATTCCCTTTTTAGAGCAAGGGTATTTAGGGTTTCAATATCAGTCAGTTTTAAGGTGATTTCAAAGGGAAGCTCCACTTTCTTTTCAATTAGACCAGATAGAATGAACACATCATTTGGGCAGGGAGAGGCTGCTATTTCCAGTCTCTCAAAAGACATTCCCAGACCTCACGAAGCCTTTTTCCTGCCCTTTCAAGATCCCAATCCTCTTCTGGTTGAGAAAGAAGATTACTTATAATCCTTACTTCAAGCAAGAAAACTTTTGCCCTTCTTGCAGCTCTTCCTACTCCAAAACCCTCCATATTCTCAGCAATGACTTGAAATTTCTCCTCTATAAACTCGGCCCTTTTAGAATCATAAGTTGCTGCACAGACTGTAGCCAAAGGACCTCCTTGAGGATTAAACCCATTAATTTCAAGAAGGTAAATAAGTTTTTCTGTAAAGACATGGGCTAAAGGACAATAATCCCAGGCAGGAATTCCTTCTGGAAGTTGAGTAAAATGAGTGGCATATTTTCTTCCAAAATCAACAAACCTCTCACAGGTTCCTACCACCACATCCCCTATTTTAAGATCACTCTTGGGATAAGCTCCTGCAAATCCAGTAAGAAAGGCAAGACTAGGCTTCTTTTTTAAAAAAATCTCATAAGCCGATAAGGCAGCATCCACTGGACCTATCCCAATAATATGAAGATCAAGAGGAAGATCCTTTAAAAATTTGGCCTCAAGCTCACTTGGAATAAGAACTAAAAGACTCACTTATTCTCTTTCCCCTAAATCATCCAGATAATAAAGATTACAATTTATCCCTAAATTATATAACTCACCTAATAAAAAATCAACTTCAAAGGCCCTAAGAAGATTTCCCTCGGAATAAAAAGGAAAATATAAGTTCACCGAGGGAGGATTCAGAGAGGAAACCTCAATTTCAATCTTTACCCCCTCAGGAAGTCCCTTAAGCTTTTCCTTAAGAAACCTCTTAACAAAAAGTCTAAGATCCTTTTCTTTACGAAAATTTTTCCATTTCTGCATAAAAGCCCTTTTTTTTAAGAATATCTATAGCCTCAAGCAGGATTCTTTTTAAAACCGGCCAATCCTTTTCTAAAACCTCCTCTTCAAGGTAAGATAGAGCTTGAGGAATAAACTTAAGAAAAAAACTCTTACCTTTAAAAAAGGAGAGATTCACATAGGCAGCTAAGGCTTGAAGGTGCCTCTGGATTCTTAAGAATCTCAAACTTTCAAGAAAAATATCCTTATCAAAGGTAATATCAATTCCCATCCTTTTTTCTACATAAAACTTAAGCAATTCCTCTCTTTCCTCTTCTCCAAACCTATAATAGGGATCCCAAAGAAGAGAGACAATATCATAACCAGGAGGTCCAATTCTTGCCCCCTGATAGTCAATCAGATAAGGGACATCTCCCTTTATCATAATGTTTTGTGACTGAAGATCCCTATGAATGAGATTTTTGGGAAAGGAGTCACAGATCCTTGCAAGAGTATCAAACTCCTCTTCAAGCTCTTTTGAAGCTTTAATTCCACAGAGAAATTCTAAAAATTTCTCCTTAAAATACCTTGTTTCCCAGCGAAAATGCTCAAAATCAAAGACCCTAAAAAGATTTGGCTCTTCTACCTCAAGGGTATGAAGCTTTATTACTTCCTCAATAACTTTTTTATATATACTTAAAATTTTCCCTTTATCCCTTCTCCCCTTAAGCCAGTTATAAAGAGAGAGATCGCCCAAGTCCTCAAAAAGGATCTCTCCTTTTTTAAAATCAGCCCCTCTAATTTCAGGAACTTTTATTCCCTTTTTTCTAAGAAGAAGACCATATTGATAGGTTCTTTCAAAATCCTCGGCCGACTTTTCATCCTTCATAAGAACATTTCCGTTAAAAAGCCTAAAAAATTTTCTTTCAGAGCCTCCAAAGCCAATTTCTTCAAAGGGCTCTTTATTTTTCTTAAGTGGAATGAAGATTTCTTCAAAAAGAAGGCCTCCTTCAAATTTTCCTGAAACTCTTCTCTTTTCCGCTATCACTACCACATCTCTTAAAAAACTTCCCTTTTCAAAGGTAGTTTCTGTCTCAACAGAGAGAAAACCCTGAAATTCAAGGTTATCACTTTTAGCCTTAGGATGAAAATAAACCATCTCTCCCCAGTTTCTTAAAAGGGTCTTTACAGCCATAAAATAGCTATAAAGAGAGCCACAGTCAAACCAGAAACCTCTTAAGCTTAAAGTCTTTATGGTATAGCCTGCCTTTATGGCCTCAATCCAGGCTGAAACTACCGAAGAAAAGGACCGCTGAAGAAAATTTAAAAATTCAGGCTCATAAAGAGCAATGCCTGAAAAAGCGACCTTTTGATAGTATTTCTTAGGCTCTAAAAAGCCCTCAACTCCAATGAGATTTCCTTCTTCATCAAGAAAGAGTTTCTTTTCTTCTGAATTCTCTAAAACAAGTAAAGTGGCAAGAGGCCTTTTTCTAAAATGCTCAGAGATCAACTCTCTCAGATCGAAATCTGTAAGGATATCTCCATTGTGAACAAGAAAGGGTGAGTTTTTTAAAAAAGGCTCGGCATTTTTTAACCCCCCACCTGTTCCAAGGATCTCCTTTTCAGAGAAGATTTCAACTTTTCCACAAAAGGGCGAATTTTTAATAAAATTGGTAATTTTTTCTCCAAGGTGGTAAACATTGATAGCTATCTCGTTAATGCCAACTTGGTATAAATTTCTTATTATACGCTCAAGTAAGGGCTTCCCAAGAATGGGAATTAGGGGCTTGGGGATCTTCTCAGTAATAGGCCTAAGCCTTGTTCCAAACCCAGCACAAAGAATAAAAGCTCTAAGAGTCATTCTTCTTATAAATTACCACACTTTTTCAAATATTTTTATGTAGAGAAAATCGCAGTAAAATTATTTTAAATCCTTAAAGTAAAGTGCCCCATTATCCAATTAAAGCATTTAAATAGCTTAATCTTCAATCTTTACAAAAACTGTGGTATATTCCTTAAAACTCGTTTCAGGAGGGTTCCAAATGAAGAGGGTTCTCATGCTTGGGACAGATGCCATTGCAAGGGGAGCTGTAGAAGCAGGCATTTCTTATGCTACCTCTTATCCAGGAACCCCAGCTACACAAATTCTTGAGTATATTGCCAAAAATACTGATATCCCCTGTGAATGGTCCATCAATGAAAAGGTAGCTTTTGAAGTTGCTTATGGAGTTAGTATTACTGGAAGAAGGGTGCTTTGTTCCATGAAGCATGTTGGGCTCAATGTGGCTGCCGATCCCTTTATGACAGCCTCTTATCTCGGGGTAAGAGGGGGTTTTGTCCTTGTGGTAGGAGATGATCCAGGGGCTTATTCCTCCCAAAATGAGCAGGATTCTCGCTTTTACGCTGCCTTTGCCAAAATCCCTTGTTTAGAACCCTATGATGGTGAAACAGCTAAGCTCTATACTAAAATTGCCTTTGATATCTCTGAGGAACTTGGCCTTCCGGTGATGGTAAGATCCCAAACCAGGCTCCTTCACTGTTTTAGCCCGGTAACCCTTGAAGAAATTAAACCCCAAAAAGAAATAAATCTTTACAAAGATCCCCAGCACCTTATTGCCATCCCACGCCATGTTATCCCCCTTCACAAAGAACTCAATAACAAACAATTTAAAATTCTTGAATTAATTAAAAAATATAGATTTAACGAAATCATTGAAGGTGAGGGTAAAGTAGGAATTATTGCCTGTGGGCTTGCCTATACCTATGCCCTAGAACTAGGAGAAAAGCTTCCAATTTTAAAAATTACAGCCTATCCTGTGGAGGAAAGCCTTCTTAAGGAATTTGTAAAAGACCTCGAAGAGGTAATTGTAGTTGAAGAGGGATATCCCTTAATTGAAAAACAGGTGAAATGTTTTCATCCTAAGGTTAAAGGTAAATTAAGTGGAGATCTTCCTCTTGAAGGAGAGTTAGGCCCTGATCCCCTTCTTAGGCTTTTTGGAAAGTTACCCTCTGTAAGCCCTGAAAATGTTCCAGGAAGACCTCCTACTCTCTGTCCAGGATGTCCTCATAGAGAATTTTATAAAGCCCTACTTGCTGCAGGGCCTTCTTTTGTTACTGGTGACATTGGTTGTTATACCTTGGGATGTCTTCCTCCTCTTTCAGCCCTTGATACTTGTTTATGTATGGGGGCAAGTATCAGTAAAGCTATAGGAATCGCTAAGCAAGGAATTAAAAGAGTGGCTGCAGTGATTGGAGATTCTACTTTTTGGCATACAGGAATTCCAGCTCTTATCGATGCGGTTTATAACAAAGCAGATATCTTAGTTTGTATCCTTGATAACTCAGTAGTTGCCATGACTGGGCATCAACCAACTCCTCATCTTGGCTTGACTGCAAAGGGTGAAGAAACTAAAAAGTTAAGCCTTGCTGAAATTTGTAAGGCCTGTGGGGCTGACTCAGTGGTTGAGATTGATCCTTTGAAACAGGAAGAATTGATCGCTGCCCTTAAAAGAGGGCTTGAAACTCCTGGAGTGCATGTGGTTATCTCAAAGCGACCTTGTGTGCTTATCGCTGGAAAACTTAAAAAGACCTAAAGATTCTCTACAGCCTTGCTATCTAAGAGTTTAACTCCTTTTGCTTGAAGGATATCAATTGTCTTTTCAAGATTATTTGTTCTCAAAACTACAAGGGCCTCTTCTCCACTTTTTTCTACAAAGGCATAGACATATTCTACATTAATATCATTCTCATAGAGGATTTTTAGAATCTCTGCCAAACCACCGGGCTCATCCCTAACTCCGACAGCAATCACATGGGTAATCTTTGTAGTAAAACCACCCTCCTCTAAGGCCTTTTTGGCTTCTTCTGGTTTATTCACAATCATCCTCAAAATTCCAAAATCTGAAGTATCCGCTATGGATAAAGCCCTAATATTAACCCCAGCTTGGGCCAAAGTTTTTAAAGCCTCATAGAGCCTTCCTTTCTTATTTTCCAAAAAAACAGAAATTTGCTTTATTTTCATAGAACCCTCCTTTTTTGCCCCATTTTAGTCTATAAAATTTCTCTTTTATCAATTACTCTTTTGGCCTTTCCTTCAAATCTTGGAATAGTCTTTGGTTCAACAAGGGTTACTTTAACTCTTATTCCTACTGTTTCTTCAATGCGTTTTTCAAGTTTCTTTCTCAAAGCTTCTATTTCTTTAACCTCATCGGAAAAGGTTTCTTTGGACATTTCAACCTGAACCTCAATCTCATCGAGATGATGAGGCCTTGTAAGAATTATCTGATAATGAGGTTCAACCCCTTGGATTTCAAGAATGGCCTGTTCAATTTGATAGGGAAAGAGCATGACCCCTCTTACTTTTATCATATCATCGCTTCTTCCACGGATGCGCTCTATTCTTCTTCCTGTCCTTCCACAGGCACACTCCCCAGGAAGAAAAGAAGTTATATCCCTTGTGCGAAATCTTATCATAGGAACACCTTCTTTGGTTAAAGTCGTAAGTACAAGCTCTCCCCTTTCTCCCTCAGGTAGAGGCTCTCCTGTTTCTGGATCAATGATTTCAGGATAAAAGTGATCTTCCCATATATGAAGACCATTTTGTTCTTGACATTCGTGAGCCACTCCTGGGCCTATAATCTCTGTTAAGCCATAGACATTATAGGCCTTAATGCCAAATCTTTTTTCAATTTCCCTCCTCATCTCCTCTGTCCACATCTCAGCTCCAAAACTTCCCATCCTTAATCTAAGACCTGAGGGATCAATTCCCATCTCATCCTTAGCATACTCAGCCAGATAAAGGGCATAAGAGGGAGTACAACATAATACGGTGGTTCCAAAGTCTCTCATAAGCTCAATCTGTCTTCTTGTATTTCCTGCAGATACTGGCACAATGGTTGCTCCTATAGTGAGGGCTCCATAGTGAAAGCCAAGCCCCCCTGTAAAAAGCCCATATCCATAGGCAATTTGAATGATATCCTCCCTTGTAACCCCGATCATGGTTAAAGACCTTGCCATTACTTCTTTCCATACTTCAAGATCATTTTTGGTATAGCCTATAACTACAGGTTTTCCCGTGGTTCCGCTTGAAGAATGAATCTCCACAATTTCTGAAAGAGGCACCGCAAACATCCCAAAGGGATAAACCTCTCTTAAATCAGCCTTACTAGTAAAGGGAATATATCTTATATCTTCAAGGCTCTTTATATCCTCTGGCTTTATTCCTGCCTCATCAAATTTTTTACGATAAAAGGGGACTCTTTCATAGGCATATTTAACTACCTTTTTTAAGCGCTCAAGTTGAAGTTCTCTCAATTTTTCAAGGGAAAGAGTTTCCATCTCCTTATTCCAGAACATCTCTACCTCCTAAAATTTAAAGTTATTCATTAATGAAATCTGAGGCCTTAAGAAAATTAACTTTTTCATTTTTAAGTTTTTGCCAAGCCTCTTCAAGATTTTCAACTTCAAAGACAAAATAGGCCTTTTTTCTCGTTTCAGCCACATAGACTAGGGCACTCTCAATATTGATCCCCTTAGAACTAATTAGCTTTACTATCTCATAAAGACCACCTGGTCTATCCTCAAGTTCTACCCCAAGACAGAGGATTTTCGCTACAGTAAATCCTTTCTCTTTAAATTTCTGATAGGCCTTTTCAGGTTTATCTACCAGGAATTTTATCACTCCAAAATCTTTGACACTTATAATAGAAAAGCCAAGAATATTTATACCTTCACTGGCAAGAACCTCTGTTATTTTTTCAAGCTTTCCAGGTTTATTTTCTGCAAATATACTTAATACTGGAACAGCCTCCACCTTTAATCCCTCCTTAAAGAGTTCTTTTATCAATTACTCTTTTGGCCTTTCCTTCACTCACAGGCAAGGTCCCAGGCTCAACCAGTTCTACCTTAGGTCGTACTTGAATGGCCTGGCGTAGCTTTTCAGTGATCTCCTCCTTAAGCTTTAAAAGCCTTTCAATCCTTCCATCAAAAAAGTCTCTGTCAATTTCAACTTTAACGATCATTTCATCATAACCTTCAAGTATTATTTGATAATTCTGAGCCACCCCTTTTATACCCATAAGAACAGCCTCAATCTGTTGCGGAAAAATATTAACACCTCTTACAATAAACATATCATCTGCTCTTCCAAGAATTCTTGCAATTCGAACATGAGTTCTTCCGCAGGAACAGGGCTCAAGAATAAAATGAGTTAGATCCCTTGTTCTGTATCTAATTAATGGCATAGCTTCACGGTTAAGGCTTGTTAGTACGAGTTCTCCAATCTCTCCTGGTTTTACTGGTTCACCATTCTCTGGGTTTACGATTTCAACTAAAAAGGCATCTTCCCAAATATGTAAGCCCTTTTTAGCAGGACATTCAAACCCAACTCCAGGACCTCCCATCTCCGATAAACCATAACAATTAAAAACCTCTATTTTTAACATTTCTTCAATTTTTCTTCTTGTTTCCTCAGTATACGGCTCAGCTCCAAGATAGGCCCTTTTAAGCTTTAAATCTACACCAGGTTTTAGCCCTTTTTCCTGAATTACACTTGCTACATAAAGGGCATAAGATGGGGTCATATGAATACAGGTGGTTCCAAAGGTTCTCATAAGTTCAATCTGTCTTTCCGTATTTCCAGGGCCTGCAGGGATGACAAGCATTCCAAGAAGCTCGGCTCCGTAGTGCATAACCAGAGCCCCAGTAAAAAGACCATAGGTCATAGAATTCTGAAGGATATCTTTAGAGGTTGCACCACTCATCACTAAAGACCGAGCAATGAGCTCTGCCTGAGCCATAACATCCTTTTTGCTAAAGAAAAGAGCCTTGGGTTTACCTGTAGTTCCACTTGAAGTATGAAGCCTAACCACCTTTTCCAAAGGTTCAGAAAGAAGCCCAAAGGGGTAATCTACAAAGAGATCCTCTTTAGTAGTAAAAGGAAAATGCCTTATGTCTTCAAGAGTTTTAAGATCTGAAGGCTTAACTCCTGCCTCCTCAAATTTTTTCCTATAATGAGGAACCTTTTTATAAACTTTGTTAAGAAGCCTTTTTAATTTTTTGAATTGAAGAGCCCTAAGCTCTTCCTTAGAAATAAGCTCAATTTTCGGATTGAAGTATCTCTTCTCCAAGGCGTACCCCCTCTTCAAAGGCTTTGAGATTAAGCTCATGAAATTTCTCAGGCAAAGCCTCTTTTAAAGTTTCTTCCCAGGTTCTCCTCTCAAAGGGAAGAAAGAGAGATAAAACTCCGAGAAGGACTGTATTTTCAACCTTTGAACTTCCAAGATCTTTGGCCACTTCTCCTGCTTTAATTGTAATTACTCGATAGCCTTTACTTTTAATCCTTTCCAAAATATCCTCAGGATATTGGGTAGGGTCAAGTCCAGCAGGGAGAATCTTTTTTTCATTTAAAATTACTATACCTTTTTCTTTAACATAGTAAAGATATCTTAGGGCCTCAAGCTCTTCCAAGGCAAGCATTATATCTGCCGTTCCCAAAGGAATGCTAGGAGAATAAACCCTCCTCCCAAAACGGATTTGCCCTATCACTGAACCACCTCTTTGGGCCATTCCATGAATTTCGCTTTCCTTTACCTCAAAACCGCTCTTAAAAGCACAGAGAGCTATAATTCTACTTGCAAGAACTATTCCCTGCCCTCCAGTCCCCGATAGCAAAATATTCATAATCTCTTGCATCCATCACCCCCATTAAGCTTTATCAAAAATTAACATAGATTTTAATTATCACAAGAGAATTTTATAATTAAAACACTTGCTTTTTTTAAAAAATCTAGTATTAAAAGCTAAAGAGAAGATTTTTTTATAGGACATTATCTTAATGATTAAAAATTTGCAGGAGGGTTGCTATGAAGAAATTTTTTATGTATGGAGTCTCAGGTCTTTTATTTCTTTCCACAACTTCATCCCTTTTAGCCCTTGATCAGCAAATCGGAGCCCAGTTGAGGGTTAGGTATGAAAATTGGGATAATCTTTTTACCCTCGGGACTAACACACAAAAAAATTCTTTTAAAGATAGATCTTTTTTCCGCTTTAGGGTTATGCTCTGGGACGATATTAAGTTTAATAATCAAACAAGTCTTCGTATAAGACTTGTTACCGAGCCTAAGTATCAAATGGGACCCTATTACAATGGTTGGAAGGGCGGAGATAAACACTTTGATCAAGATGAGGTTGTGATAGATAATCTTTATCTTGACATAAAAAGGCCCTTTGCTCTTCCCTTAGATTTAAGAATCGGAAGGCAAGACTTTCTTGGCCCAGACATGTATGGTGAAGGTTTTCTTATTCTTGAGGGAACCCCTGGTGATGGTACGAGAACTTTTTACTTCAACGCTATAAGAGCTAGGCTTTATCTCTGTGGCCCAAATACTATAGATTTCGTAGTCTTAAAACAAACAGTAAGAGATATCTATCTACCCAACATACATCCAGCTTATGATGATAATGGTAAATTATATATAAAACATAAAAAAAGACTTACCTCCACAAATGAATTTGCTTTCTTTACCTATGGAAGATTTAAACCTCATGCTAACCTCGATTTTGAACCTTACTACTTTTACAAAAAAGAAGAAAAATATGAAAAGATTCCAGCAAGTTATCTTCACAATGTGGGCTTAAGAGGAGTATACAGGTTCACTAAAGACTTCAAAGTAAGAGCTGAACTTGTGCACCAATTTGGAGAATACTCTGCCAATGGAACTGATAGAAGAGCCTGGGGAGGATATGCCTTTTTAGAGAAAGCCTTCCCTAATTGTCCTGCCAAACCAACTCTTGAGCTTGGCTATGTCTATCTCTCAGGAGATGACCCAAATTCCAAAAAAGATGAGGCCTTTAATCCCCTTTTCTCGAGAAATCCTAATTGGAATGAGTTAATTGCTTATACCTACTTACTTGAAACTATTGATAAAAGCGGACCTATTCCTGGATACTGGACTAATCTTAAAATGCCAATGATAAGGGTCAATTTTAGTCCTTTAAAAAATCTAAAGGTCTTATTAAGTTATCAAAAACTTTATGCCAATGAAAAAACCAAAAATAAACCCAGCTATATGTTCTCAAATCATGGTAAAAATCGAGGCGACCTTTATGTAGGTATAGTCAATTGTAGCTTTACTAAATCTATAGATGGAATGCTACAGTATGAAATTTTTGATCCCGATGATTTTTATGCTAAAAATGCTAAAACTGCCCACTTCCTTAGAGCCCAACTTCTGTATAAATTTTAAATTTTGATCTATTTTATTTAAAGAGGGGGCACATAAAGCCCCCTATTTCCTAAGCTACTTCAAAAATTCCAAACAGCTTTCCCATTTTATTTAGCTTTTTAGATGTTTTTTGTTCGCTAATTTTTCTATTAGAAAACCTCCGAAAATAAAGATAAAATTTTTAAAGATTGACTCTCAGGAACAGAAGATTAAACTATAGGTGGTTTTAGGATTAAATATTAAGCTTTTTCAAAGGAGGAGAGGTTATGGAAAAAATTGTCTTTCTTTATGTCACTACTTCTTCTCCTGATGAGGCCGAAAAGATAGCTAAAATCCTTCTTGAAAGGAGGCTTTGTGCCTGTGTAAATATCTACAGTGGAGTGAAATCACTTTACTGGTGGGAAGGTAAAATCGATTCTTCAAGTGAAGCCATAATGATTGTTAAAACCAGAGAATCTCTTTTACCTCAAGTAGAAAAAACCATAAAGGAACATCATAGTTATACGTGCCCTTGTATAGCCAAAATTCCTGTTGAAATAATCTTCAAACCCTTTGAAGAGTGGCTTTTAAAGGAAACTCACTCTTAAATAAAAGCCTTGAAAAAGGAGGAGAAATGCTCAGTAAGCGCATAGTGGTTTGTCTTGATGTAAAGGATGGAAAAACCACCAAAGGTGTAAAATTTAAGGACAATATAGAGGTGGGAGATCCTGTAGAAATGGCAGAAAAATACTATTTTGAGGGGGCTGATGAGATTGTTTTTTATGATATTACTGCCAGTGCTGAACACCGCTCTATTATGATAGATGTAGTTAAAAGGACTGCTGAGAGAATTTTTATACCCTTTTCAGTGGGAGGGGGAATTCGCACAGTGGAGGATATGAGAGAGGTTCTGCTTGCTGGGGCAGAAAAAGTCTCAGTTAACACGGCAGCTGTGCTTAATCCTAAACTTATCTATGAAGGAGCTAAGGCCTTTGGTTCCCAATGCATTGTTTTAGGAATGGATGTAAAAAGAGTAGAAAGATCTTCTAAAATCCCTTCGGGATATGAAGTTTGGATAAAGGGAGGAAGACAACCTATGGGAATTGATGCCCTGTGGTGGGCAAAGGAGGCCGAAAACCTTGGAGCTGGAGAAATTGTCTTAAACTCTATAGATGCAGATGGCACAAAAGAGGGCTACGAATTAATTATTACTCAGATGATTGCAGAGGCTGTGAAAATTCCAGTGGTCGCCTCTGGAGGTGCAGGACATCCTGAACATCTTTATGAAGTGCTTACTATAGCTAAAGCTGATGCTGCGCTTATTGCCTCTATGGTTCACTATGGCTTATACACTATAAAAGAAATTAAGGACTATCTAGCCAAAAAAGGGGTTAAGGTCCGTTTAAAATGGTAATGCCTTCACCTTGAAGTTTTTAGATTTTTTCCTTTACCATTCGAAACTCTGAATTACTAAAAGCCCTTGGTCTTCGGCCATTTTTAAAGCCCTTGGTCTAGCAAAATGTGTCACTATAATTCTTATGATCTCTTTTTCACCATATACCTTTTTTATAGCTTTTGCTTTACGCTCTAACTCCTTTAGAGTCTTTTCAAAATCTTTCTTCTTATCATCAAATCTAAGCTTAGTCTCCCCCACTATCAAAATTTCTTTACCATTTATTCTACCTTTAGCGAAAAAGTTAATCTCTTCATCTTCTATTTCTGTCCGCACAAATTTTTCAGTGATCTCTATTCCATACTTTTCCTTCAGTACCTTAGGAAGATTTCTGTAAGCCTCATTTTCAAACCCATAGGAATAACTTCTAGTAAAACCGCCAAACTCTTTTCTCAATTGGTGAAGACCCTCTGAGAGCTTTCTAACCTCCTCTTCAGTCTTCCTTTGAGCCTCAGAAAGCTTTTTTATTTCCTCTTCAGTCTTCCTTTGGGCCTCGGAAAGCCT
>ERZ1669248.484-NODE-484-length-19382-cov-16.431728_pt1 | contig 19382 bp, 14 predicted proteins | sample MGYA00579296_ERZ1669248 | MGnify/ENA primary metagenome ERZ1669248 (study PRJEB41166, sample SAMN08046057) | hot springs metagenome | biome: hot spring; feature: neutral hot spring; material: thermophilic sediment; isolation source: thermophilic sediment from...
GTGCCTTGCATCTGCAATGCTTTCCCTGGGCGTTTTCCATAGGAGAAGCGCGTCTTAAACAAATATGAAACTTCAAAAATATCTTCGTTTCCGCGATAAGTTCTGATGTTCGTGTTTGGGTGAAATGCGCTAAACATTAAGTAATAGTTTTAACACCTCTTTAATAATAATGTTAAAATCTGATGTTTACGAAGAGCGGGCCAAAAAAAGTTTTGAAAATGGCATGAATTTTCTTCGAGAGGGGAGGATTTTGAAGGCGGAAGAGTGTTTTTTAGAGGCATTGAAATGGAAATCAGATTTTGATAGGGCGAAATTTGTGTTGAGGGAGATTCAAGAGGGGAAGAAGTGGAGCGTTAAGCACTTTTGTGGCAATTGCGGGAAATTGATCATTCCAGAAAGTAGTTATCCGCATTTAACTTTTAGTTCGTATTGCCCTAGTTGCGGTAAATCCATTAACATGTTAAAGGAGGAGTTTATAGCCATTATTGAGTTTTTGACGAAAATTGTAGCTTTTGGTGTTTTTCTTCCAGTGCTAATAATTTTCTGTTGTCTTCCTTTTCGTCAAGCAACTATGAATGGCATCTGGTATTTGTGGAACCCTTTACTGGATGGGGTGTTTTCTGCATTGAGCTTTACGCCAGTCGTCATCATTACACTCTTGTTAATTAATGATCCATGGGGATTTTCACTTAAAAATATACACGCCTTTATTTTCGACTTTGTAAAGGACAATCCTGCCGCGTGTTTTCTCGCGTCTTCGACGATTCTTTTTATTGCCTTGTATGTATACTTTTTCTTTTTGCTGACGCCTTTCTTGGCTGTTCATAGGAGGGGTTCTTGGAGGGATATAAAACATCAAAAAAGAGTACTTTTTTACACGTTTTTCTTTTTCGGATTGATCATGGTTATAAGGGTAGGAGCCGGGGTATTTTATTAAGAATAATGGTTAATAGTGTCGACTGAATAATGTTATTTGGCGATGAAATATGCGTAGGGAATATTACATTGGATTTGGTTTAGTTCTTGCTATATTAGCCGCGTTTACAATCACATTCGCATTTGCTAAAGTTGTGGAAGAGAAACCTGTCGTTGTTAACTCTAAGGAAAAATCGTGGAGTGTTAATGGAACAATAAATGCAGGTGAAAAGTTTTTCCTCTATATAGTGCCACCTACTAAATGGCATACTGGTGTAGCTGCTGCTCCAACAGATATTTATCCATACGGGTACATTGATGTTTTTGTGGAAATAGTTGATCCTAAAGGCAATACTACAAGGTTTGTTTTTACATGGGCTAGAGCTGTAAATCCAATAACTGGATCTACCTACATTGGAGCTGCTAACGTTACAGTTTTGCAGAATGGAAGCTTAATTGATCCGGGCCCTATAGAAGTTGGCGCTGTTGGCGGATGTGGAGGGATAGCAAGCATCTCAGGCATTTATACTGCAAGAATCTATGGCATCGATCCAATGATTTATTATGTGGACCAAAAATATAGTCCACCACCAACATTAGAGCTTGTTAAGGCTGAAATTATTGAAAAATATCCAAACACTTATATGCTCTGGTTTGGTATTCCCATGCTTTGCCTGGGACTTTACTTGCCTATACATCCAATAATAAGAAAAAGACAAAAACAATAATAAAAAGTGGGGACTGTTAATGGTGCGCTTTATGAGTGCTTTCTTGTTTTCTTAAATAGTGCCAGTGTTGGCATCGCTACCATTATAAGCATAATTGCAAATAACATATTTGGGTACTCGCTGATTATTGTTATGGGTGTCTGGCCAAATTCGTGTGGAATTTCGTTTCCAAGCTTATCTACTAAGCAGTAGGTCATGCCGTATTCTATGTCAGGACGAATTTCTAGCACAACTGGAATAGGTTCAGGAACGTCGGATGTGGAATGGAATGTTAGATTTACAAGCCAGTATGTACCAGTCACCGGTGTTGAGGGGCTTCTAAGAGCAAGCGCCTGTCGATATTTACCATTCTCGTTGTCTATTGGATTAGCAACAAGGGGACCACTGTTCTGTGGCCAATATTCTAAATTTAGTATCTCGCCTGTACAGTTCAGTTTGGTTGCATTCCATACTAGTATCAGTTGCCAACCAGCCATCCCTCCATTTTGGTCGGGAATATTTTCGGCAATTATACTTACATTAAAGTCCACGTCCGGATCAACTTGTGCCGGTGCTTCTATTTTTACAATGCATGTCCCTTCTGCATTTACCCTGTTTATATAGCCAAGCATTGGAACAGACGTCAGCAGTGCCAATAACATAATACTTAATTTTGACATTTTGCTCATTTTTTCACCTTTTAAACGTATATGACATATTTAATGTTTATTTAATTTTCGGTGTCTTAATTTGAAAATAAAGGGGTTATGGGCAGTATGCGCCGAAGTTCATGCCCAGTAAAACCATATCTTTTATGTTAATAAACCCGTCTTGGTTAAGGTCGGCGTTTAGGTCCCAGCCGGGGTCGCCTTTCTTCAGTCCGAATTTTGTTCCAAGTATTACAGCATCCATTATATTAACATAGCCGTCGCCGTTGATGTCGCCCAGCAATTTGATGTGTATTTGTCCATCAGTAAGAACGTTATTTGTAACGTCTATCTCATAGGGAACAGTGCTCGCTTCAGCCTTAATCGTGTAATTGCGGCATGGTTCAAGCCATGGCTGCAGCGTGTCGAATACGAAGTTTAATGTAATGGTGTTGTTTGGGGTTAAATCAAAAACTGTCAATTCACCAATTTTGTATAGACTGCAGAATAGAGTTACGTTAAACGTTTCTGGTATGTCGCCTTGGTTCTTAGCTATTACCGTTACATTTACCTTCCATCCTTTATAAGCCTCTGAAACTGATGGGATTATGCTAATTATTGCGACATCTCTACGAAGCACGCTTACGTACCCATCCTGGGTTATGTGGGTCATATGTAAGCCTTGAGGGTCTGAGAGCTTCGTCTCTTGAAAGTGAAGGTACGTGGCTCCGTAGAATTGCACTTGGAAGAATATTGTTGCTAGCTTAACTGGTTCTGTTGATGTTAATGGTTCCGCCGGTGGGTAATATTGTACTTTTACCCATATGAACCCAAGGGGATCGTTCAACGTAAATTCGATGTCAAAGGATGTTTCGTTGCCGAATGGGTGGACTATTATTCCGAGACCGTTTAGAATTGATGTGTCATAGGTTAATGTGAACTCGAAGTCGTAAAGGTTTGAAACATTTGCAACCATTATGTTAACTTCAAATCTGGAGCCCGGTTTCATTGAAGGATCAACTATTTCTTTCGGGTCGACGAATAGTTTTGGCATTAATATATTGCTGAAATATCCTTCTACTGTTGTGTGTGTTAGGGGGGTGTTTTCCGCGTCGTATAAGTTTGTTTCATATAAGTGCAGGGTGCATCCTCCAAATTCTAGTACCTGAAACGTCAGAATTGATAATATTCCGTTTCCTTCAGCCATTGCTGTGGGGTCTGTTAAGTTAACTGATATTTGTGTATATCCCTCTGGATTATTTATTTGATACAGCATTGTTGTTGCGCCAAAATTTTTTAGAAAATTACCCTCGAAAATCTCTTGGCATTCTATCAATGTGCTATTGTAGCTGATTTTTATTTTGAACCCATGTGTATATGCCGCGTTTATTATTGTTACGCTGATATTGAATTTTTCGCTGGGAACCTTTGTAGGATCGAATATTGCAGGAGGATCTATTTTCATTATGATTGGCGGTATTGGTTGTCTTGGGCTTATGAACTTGTATATCCCATTAACGTATTCGTGGGGGATCTCGCCGGCAAATTTGTCTACTAGGCAATAGGTCATGCCAGCTGGTGGTTCCAGCTTTAATTCTGTTTGCAAGGTTCCACCTGTTGGTGGAGCCTTAACTATCTGGAATGTTAAGTTTGCTAGCCAGTATGTTCCTGTGACTGGTTGTGATGGAGCTCTTGCTGTTAAGCTTTGGTGGTATGTGCCAGCATCGTTGTCTATGGGATTTGAAATCCATGGACCGCTAAAATAGGACCATATTCCATAATTTATTTCCTCTTTTGTGCAGTTTATTATTCCCGGTGTCCATGTTAGCCAGAATTCCCAGCCGTACATGCCGCCCTCCTGGTCAATGATGTCTTCGGCTATTATGCTAATAGTGAAAGTTTTGCCGACAGTTGTTGTATTAGTGTAGAAGATGTTTTCTGCAGGTTTGACTTTGAGCTTTGTTTCTAGTTGGGCGAAGGTTTTTAGGAAAACTGCTGTTGGAGTTAATGTGGCGATTAATAATGATAGTAATAATAGAATTGCTTTTCTCATTTATTTTTCTCTCCTTTCGCACATTTATTATTATTTTGTGGTGTATTTTAGTGTTGCTCTATATGGCGGAGTTTCCGAAGTTGACATTTAGGATTACTGCGTCTTTTATGTTTACCCAGCCGTCCTTGTTTAGGTCGCATCTCTCATCCCAGTTGGGGTCTCCTGGTTTTGAACCGAAAGCCATTCCCAGTAATGTTGCGTCTTTGACATTTACGTAAAGGTCGCTGTTTATGTCGCCAACCAGTATCACTTTGTATGTGGTGGTTGCTGTGGATTTGAATCCTAGGTGGAATACGTTTGCATATACCGTGTAGTTTCCGAGTCTTGCGCCTTTGTTGGGAATTTTGTATATGACGTTATATGAGCCTGGCAGGGCTTGTGTTAGCGCGGCTTTTTGTGGACCTGATTCTGATGCGGTTAGAGTTCTAGTTACAATGTTGAATGTGCTGTATTTTTCTGGAGAGTGGGGTGTTCCCCCATTTTTGGGGTCGTCTGTGTATGCATTGCCGTAGACTGTTGCTGTGCCTGTTGCAGCGTCTGAGGGAACAGTCCATTGGTAGCCATAGTAGTGGGGTCCTCCAGTTGGGACATCTCCTAAAAAGAACATTAGTGCGAGTAATGGCGAATTGTTGGGGTCCATTATTGTGAAGCATAGAGCTGCTTTGACTGGGGTGGCTTCGTTGTTTTGGCATGCTAGCCATATATAGTATGTTGATCCTTTTTTGGCGTTTGTGATGAGGTTTCTGTTGATGTCTCCAAGGTAGGCGCTTACTATTTCAACTTTGAATGGTCCTGCGGGATCTGCACCTGTGTTGACTGTTCGGTATAGGATGGGTATTGCGCGGTCGTCTATTTCTATGGCTACTAGGCCGTTTGTGAGGGGTTGACCATTGTATATTACTGTTCCGTTTATTTTAACTTGTTCGCCTACGTTGTAGATTTGCTTTTCTGTTTGTACTGTTATTAAAATGTAATCTGCATATGTGGGTGAAAACCTAAAGAATATTAAGGTTGATGAAAGTATTAACGTTATTATTAACGTTATTATGGTGGGTTTTTTCATATGCATCGCAGCCTTCTTGTGATTTATATAAAAAGAAAGGGGGAGTGTTAAGGGTTTCGCTTGTTTAAAGCGTCTATACCCACTCTGCCAATAGATTGATTTCTGGTGCTGGCGTGTATTGCGGTGCGATCGCACATCCACCTTGGGATGGCCAGCCGTAGAGCAATGCGCTAACGTAGACTTTGGCAATTCCTGCAGCTGCGAACTTTGGAACGTGTATTTGCAGGGTTACCGTGTAGCTCTTGAGCTGGCACCATGTTGCGCCGCCGATTTGCACCCACACGTATGCTGTGCCGAAGGGCACGTTAAGTTCGTCGTGAATGGCTACTGGTATTAGCACGTCGTATTTTTGCATGGCGTAGCTTCCGAATTCAATGGTGACTTCTACGTTTTCGCAGTGTTTGTAGTCTGTCTTGTCTGTTGTTACCTTCATCCAGTGGACTAGGTAGTCGAAGTGGAATTGTAGCGTATCATTCACTACTTTTTCAGCTATTTCAACAGTGCCTATTACTGTCCATACGCCGAAGAGGCTTTCTGGGTCTTCGCATGGCCATGGTATGCGGAAGGTTGTGTGGGCCACACCATTCTCGTCTGTGCGGGCTGTTAATACTGTCACCAATTCGCCTTGTGGGTCGCGGATTTCAAACGTCACATCTTTCTGTTGGACTGGCCAGTCGTTGTATGTTACATTTGCGAATAGTTCAACTTCTTTCTGCGGCCAGAACATGTCGCTTGGGGCGCCTACACCTTGTCCTCCGTATGGGTCTGGATATTGTGTGTAGATGTCGATTACTCTCCCAACTACGTAGCCTTGTAGGATGTATTTGCCGTCTGTTTCAGGGTTGTAGGGTAATTCTTCTGACATGAAGTTTACGAAGTATGAGCCCATTCCAGCTTCTGTGTCAATTTCTATGTCTAAATCGCTTGAAACTGAGTTCGGGAACTTCTCTTGATATGTTGCGTTGAAAGTTATTCTGGCGACAAGTCCGCTTCCGTATGGAGGTGTCATGCTTGGCACATCTAGAATTGCGTAGGCGACTCTTACGAAGCCTTGGCTTTCGAAAGCTTTTCCGTAGAACCATGTTGTTGTGGTGAAGGGTTCAAGGAAGTCTCCCTGGTCGACGCTTAAAACGTCAAGTATCGTGGTGTTGTAGGAGAGGACGAATTGAATTCCTGCTAGGCGCCATCCTGCATCCACGTCCTTTATTACAACATCAACGCTGAAGTTGAAGGGTTTCTTGTAAATGTTTTTGCCTGCGAAGCTTTTTTCATGCACTCCCGGCTCGCCTGTGTATTCTACTTCTAGTTTTGGATAGAGTTTTGGTGGTGCCCAGTGGTAGTAGTAGGCTCCATTAACATAGTCGTGGGGTATTTCAGTTGCTGTTTTGTCAACAAGACAATAGGTCATGCCGGCTGGTGGTCCCAGTGTTAAGGGTGTTGAAGCTACTCCCATATAGGGGGCTGGAGCCACTATCTTGAATGTTAAGTTTGCAAGCCAATATGTACCAGTAACTGGGGTTGATGGATATCTTGCCGCCACACCTTGGTGGTAGGTTCCAGCAGCATTATCTATTGGACTTGCCACGAGGGGTCCGCTGTTTGATGGCCAGAAGGCCAAGTTTAGTGTTTCGCCTGTGCAGTTTATTATTCCCGGTGTCCATGTTAGCCAGAATTCCCAGCCGTACATGCCGCCCTCCTGGTCAATAATGTTTTCAGCTATAATGCTTATAGTGAAGGTTTTTCCAACAGGGTCAACGTCTGACCAGAAGTCGAGTACAGCCGGCTCAACTTTAAGCTTTGTTTGGTAGGCTGCTACGGGCCTGACAACTAGGAGCGCGCTTGCAAGCAATGCAACAGCCATAAATAATGGTAATATCTTGGTTTTCATTTCTCCCTTCTCCTATCTTTTCCGCTAATAAATTTAGTTTAGATTAAGGATTTAAGCGTTCCGGAATTATCTTCTATTCCAAAAATCAGCTTCGGACTATTAAACAATATAAAAAATGGGGTATGGGATGTTGAAGATTTGCCTTTTATGGTTTCCAGTTGGGCCAGCCGAAGATTACTCCGAGCTTTACGGCGTCTTTAACGTTGACGAAGCCGTCGTAGAACACGTCAGCCCTCGCGTCCCAGTTTAGGTCTCCTGGCTTGCTGCCGAAGGCTACTCCAAGGATTACGGCGTCTTTAACGTTGACGAATTTGTCTAGGTTTAAGTCTTCTCTAACAGTGTTGGCTTTGAAGTCGAATGTTCCTGAAACCGACCAGCCATGGTATGTGTAGGATATATCAACTGTTGTTGGTAGTGACGGGACCTCTTTCACAAGGTCTACCATGCCTGGGTAGGCTCCATTTCCTCCAGCCTTCGGAACAGTAAATGTTTCAGGTGTTAAGCCGTCCACTTTAACTGTCACCGTTATTGCTTCTAGGGCGTAATTGTAGATTGTTACTCTAGCGTAGTTCTTTCCGCCGTATGTCCACTCTGTCTTTCTAAGGTCTATTGGTTTGCCTCTGAAGTAGTTGTCGTTGCGCTCTAATACTGCTCCGGCGTTTGGCGTGTAGCTTACAAACTTGTAGGGTCCGTTTCCTATTAGATTGGGGTCAGCAAGGTGTTTTGTTGGGTCGCCAGTTTCAATAATTGCTGTCCATATGTGCTTTGGTATTAGCGGTATTCCTCCTAGCCAGTGGAGGGCTAAGTAGCTTCTAACGTTGTAGTAGATTTTGATGGTTTGGTCATCTATCACTTCAACGTGGTGGACGTCCATTATTGAGCTGTACCACCATGGATACGGATAGTTCTTCGCCCTTAAGGCTGGAACTAGGTCCTCAAGCATCCACCTGAAATCTTCAAGGGTCATTTTTACGCCGTCATGCCAATAAACATCATCGCGAACCTTGAATGTCACGTAGGTGGATTTTGGAAAGTCCGGGTTGTCAGGGTTGTCCCAGACTCCAAGGTCATATTGATAGGCTATCCAAGGCTTGTCCTCTGTAACCACGAATGGGTTTATGCCCATCATTGTGTCGTAGATCCAGCCCATTATAGCCCAGTCCCAAACCCAGCTTCCATAAATCGGGTTCAACTTCTTAGCAGCAGAAACCTTCCAGCCCCATCGGATGCTGTAGTCTCCAGGAGCCTTGTTTGCGCCAGCCGCATCGGCTGGGTAGACGTTCATGAAGGTCCAGAAGTTGTTGTAGGAGCCTATGCCCCTACCTGGAATGTTGACTATTCCATCGAATGGTAGGTCCCAGTAGGCTTCCTCACCCGTCCAGTGGCCATAGTACTTTCTATGAGCCATGAAGATCACGTTTGAAACAATCGGTTGGGCTGGGACCCATTCCTCGTCAACAAAGCGTAGTTGCCACTCTAGGACAGGGGCAATGGCCTCCGGCAAGCTTGCAGCATAATAGGCCTCCTCTAGTAAAGCGTCTGAAACGGGGTCGTGGTAGTTTCCGTAGTTTGGACACCATCCTGGATGCCAGTACATGGAGCTGTGGAACAAGCCGAACAATGTGTCTGGAACGTCTATTCCAAGGCTCCAGCCGCCCGTGTATATTTCGAAATCCTTGTTTGTCATCACTTGCTCATAAGCTCCTGCAGAGTCCACATAAACCGCCCGAGCGTCAAATCCAGCTGCTTGCAAAGCTGCTACAAGACGATCTCCAGCCCTTCTTCTGTATTCGTGATCTGAGCGGATAAAAACTCGTAACACTATGTTTTGACCACCCTTTTCTCTATAGTTGTCAGCGTCAGGGCCGTCCACATAGCCAGCCGCGTCCAGAATCCTCTTAGCCTCGTCAATGCTGTATGGATGCTTGTTTTGGGCCGCCTGGTTAACCCATGAGTATGCAGCCCATGGAATCGGTACATATAATGGTTGAGCCATACCCTCAAAGTCATTTGCGGCTATGGCATCCCTATCAATAAGGTGAGCTATGGCATGTCTAATAATAGGATCAGAGGTGAAGCATGGCGAGCCATCCGGCAAGGTTTCGTTGTTGTTTATGTCGAAGATGTACATTCCATACTCTGGACCTGAACCCACAACAGCTATATAATCGCTGTATGGCGGCTGAGTCCACTTGTCAACATAAGCCTTTGTCAGAGGCCAGTCAACAATGTCAATATCGCCATTTTCTAAAGCTGCGAACTCTGCCCCCTCAGTAGCGTAGAAGTACATTCTAAAGTATTTGGTTCTAGGACCCCACTGCTCATACACGTCGTAGGCAGCGAAAACAGTTCCTATCAGCGGAAGAACCATTAGCACTAGTAGGCAAGGCAATAAAATTCTCAAATATTTCAAAGCTCTTTCCTCTCCTTCCCCATTTTCTGCAGTAAAATAACTGCTCATTCGGGTTTAAAAGTTTTATGGAAAAATCTTCCACCATGAACCCAAAAGCGGTTAAAGCAGATTTAACGCCTCTCTCTGAGACGTGGATTTAAAATTTCATCCATAGCAAAGCCTATAAGTATAAAGCTCAAGGCTATTAAAGCGATACAAAGGCCTGGAGGAATAACCCACCACCAGGCATACCAAGATGCCAGCTGAGCCTGAGCCTCATAAAGCATCCGACCCCAACTCATAACTTTAGGGTCATAAAACCCAAGCCAGCTTAAAGAGGCTTCAGCAACAACAGCTCCAGGAACAGAGGTCGCCAAAGTCACATAAACAAGGGCCATAATATTGGGCAGAATATGTCTAAACATGATGTAGCCACTTCCAGCCCCAGCCGCCTTTGCAGCTTCAACAAAGGGACGCTCCCTCAACGATAGAACCTGCGACCTAACAACCCTTGCAAAGCCCATCCAGCCGAGAAAGCCGAGCAAAAGTATCAAATTATTCAAGGAAGGCCCTAAAACCGCGACAAGAACTATGAGCAGCGGCAACAATGGAATAACCAGCAACATGTCGGTAAATCTCATAAGCACCTCATCAACAACCTTTCCTAAATACCCAGCAGCCAACCCAACAATCAATCCGATGACAACGCCAATAAATGAAGCCAGTAAACCCACATATAATGAAATTCTAGCTCCATAAACAAGCTGGGCGAAAAGATCCCTGCCATAATGATCCGTGCCGAGTAAACCCCACGAATTGCCTAAAGTTCTAAACTGCAAATCATCTAAATAAACAGTAACGTGAACATTTTCATATTTACCCTTATCAAAAAAAACTATTTCAACACCCACAGTATAATTACAGGGTAGCCCACTGAAAACATCCCTTTCAGGAGAAACTGGATAATAATGCCAATAAGGCTTTGTCTTGGCCTCATCAAAATATCCATACATATTAATTTTCAAAACTTCAGACCGACTGTCCATCTGACTAATTGTTCCCGAAGTTGATGAAATCCAACCAAGAGGTGGAGAAGTCAAAGGCTTGTCAGAGGTGCTCCAAAGATACAAAACCTTTTTGGTTTCATTTTTTATAAAGAAAAAGTTATTTTCGCCCTCCTTCATGATGAAAAATCTAACTTGGACCGGAACATCAGATGTCATTCCCTCGACAAAAACTGCAACATTTCCAATAAAACGCTCCGGGGGCACCTTGTAAGGATAAATAAGCCTCTTGAAAAGTTTAACAGTAACATTCTCAGCTCTACCAAGCTTCTCAATTCTATTATAAATGATGAAAATGCTGCCGGAAGATAAATATCCGATGGAAGAGTACCCATAATAAATGCGCGACATATTAGAAGAGTCTAAGACAAGCTCATTTAACGAATCAGAATCGTTAAAACCATAATCGCTAATCAATTTAACGTTTTCACAGTAACCCTCACTACCGAGCAAATACCTCGTCCAGCTAGGAACCGCTATGGAGCCGGCAAGTCCAGTATCTTTAATCGGATCGTATGGAGTGAAAACCCAAGGAAATAAAGCGAACCACACAAATACGAAAAGAATACATAAGCCAACGGCGCCCTTCTTATTCCTAACGATTGCCTTGATAAACCTCAAAAACCGGTTTAAGTTGAATTTCAACCACTTCATCCGATAAGACGATGCGCTCAATTTCTCCACCTATTCATATTTAATTCTAGGATCAATCACACCATATGCTAAATCAGCAATAAAGTTAGCTATAATCACAGAAAGAGCTATAATATAAAAAACAGCCTGCAACACCGGATAATCCAGCTGAGCAATCGCAGTCCAAATAAAAGTGCCCATTCCAGGCCACGTATAAACAGTCTCGGTTATAATAGCCCCCGTAAACATAAAACCGAAAGACAAAGCAGCACTTGTAATCAGAGGCAGGGAAGCATTCTTGAGCGCGTGTTTTAAGAGCAAAGTTCTAGTTTTAACCCCCTTTGCCTTGGCGGTCAGTATATAGTCTTCCGTCAACACTTCAATCATAGTCGCCCTTGTAAGCAACAACCAACCCCCATATTGAAACAAAGTTAAAGTAAAAAGTGGCAAAAAGGCATGCCGGATCCTCTCGTAAATCTCTACCATAGAGGGAATAGCTACATTCACACCAAAAACATTGAGGGTAGCGATCGGCTGAGGCCACTTACCAGGGCCAAGCCACTCCCTCGGGAAAGCTCCAGCTAAGGGAAACCATTTAAGATGGCTTGCAAAAATCATAAGAAATACAAGTCCCATCCAAAAAACTGGTAGTGAGTAAACAGTCAAGGCGAAAGACACATTTAAGGAGTCAAGCCATGTTCCTCTCTTATAAGCAACAACCACTCCGATTAACATCCCAATAATCATGGATAAAATAGTCGACCCACCTATCAGAAATATGGTATACGGAAGCCTCCATGCAATTTCACTACAAATTGACAGCCCAGTATGAATTGAATTGCCAAAATTCCAAGTGAGGAGATTCCAAACATACTTGATATATTTAATATGCAAAGGATCATCCAAACCCCACATTTTCCTAAGAGCCTCTATCTCCTCTTTTGTAAACTTCATTGGGTTAACAAACAACGTTGTAGGATCACCTGGCATCAGCATAAAGATTATGAAATTCAGAGTTAAAACCATAAACAGTAGTACAATCATGTAAACGATTCGTTTAGCAATATAGCTTTTAAGTCCCATCAACTATCGCCAATCACTAACTTAAAAGCGCTGAATTTATTTAAGCTTTAACTACTTGACAAAGATCTAATAACATTCTCGATATAAACCCAAAACTCATCCTCAAAACAATCCAGATCAACGCGCTCAACATCCTTAGTAGCCCAAGAAACAAAAATCCCACCGCCAAACAAAGAAGCAAGACTGCTTAAAAACTGTAAAAGCCTCCTCTCCCAAACAAACTCAACCTTAAAGCCATCATTCAAACCTTTAATCGTTACCATGGCGGAGTAACCTCCCTTTGGAAGCCTAACATGAATTTTAAAAAAACTCCTTTCAACACTTTTAACAAACCTACAAACACATCCTTTACTATCGAAAAAATTCTGCACGCTAGTAGCAAAAACCTCTAAATCCACATTCTTATTCTTCCAAACTTTCCACATGACAATCAACAATCCCGAGCTGCAAAAACTTATATAAATTGCTTTCTTAAGGTAAATAACACTCAAAATGGTGAACTAATGCTACTACAAGTTCAAGACTTAACAACATACTACAAAACGACCAGAGGCTACGTGAAAGCTGCGGAAGACATATACTTCGAAGTTGAGAAGGGAGAATCTCTAGGATTAGCCGGAGAGTCAGGGTGTGGAAAAACAACAGTGGCACTCTCAATCCTAAAGATCCTCCCAACTAACGCAAAAATAGTTAAGGGAAAGATTATATTTGACGGGATAGATATTCTCTCGCTAAAAGAGGATGAATTTAGAGAGAAAATACGCTGGAAAGGAGTATCGATAGTTTTCCAAGGTGCAATGAATGCACTTAATCCGGTTTATAAAGTAAAAGATCAAATAGTAGAATCAATTTTGCTTCACGAAAAAAACACCTCAAAAAAAGAGGCTGAAGAAAGAGCTGCAAAACTATTCGAATTGGTGGGAATTGAACCATCAAGAATCGACAACTATCCACATGAATTCAGCGGTGGTATGCGGCAGAGGGCAATGATAGCCATGAGCCTTGCATGTAACCCGAAACTGGTCATCGCAGACGAGCCAGGAACGGCTTTAGATGTTATCGTTGCAGCTCAAGTCTTTAAATTAATGAAGGAGCTTCAGCAAAAACTAAATCTAGCAATGATATTGATAACCCACGACCTTTCTATTATCGCAGAGCTATGTAACAAATGCGCAATAATGTATGCGGGATACATAGTAGAATACGCGGATGTACGACGTATATTCAAAAATCCAATACACCCCTACACTCAAGGATTAATAGACGCTTTTCCAAGCATAAAAGCGAAAAGGAGGAAAATATCCTCAATTCCTGGCTCTCCGCCGAACCTTCTAAATCCTCCACTAGGATGTAGATTTCATCCGAGATGCAAATATGCCATGGAAATTTGCAGAATTGAAAAACCGAGGCTAATTGAAGCGGAACCCCAACACTTTGTTTCATGCCACTTTGTCAGCAGAAAATATTCGGGAGATTCATATGAAAATAATAGCTGAAGCTAGGAACCTAAGGAAATGGTTTCCTGTTCGTTTAGGCTTTTTTAAGGCTCTATTTTCAAAGCGTAGCTTATTTGTTCGAGCTGTGGACGATATCAGCTTTTACATAAGGGAAAAGGAAATACTAGGATTGGTTGGAGAGAGTGGAAGCGGCAAAACAACCACAGGACGCTTGATGCTAAGACTACTGGAACCGACAGGTGGACAAATATTCTTCGAAGGGAGAGATATAACACACTTAAAAGGAGAACAGCTAAGAGCATTGCGGCAAAAGATGCAAATAGTCTTTCAAGACCCGTATGAATCGCTTAACCCCCGGATGACCATAGGCGACATAATTGCAGAGCCAATAAGAGTGCTTAAACTGGCAAACGATGAGGCGGAAATTATGGAAAAGGTTAGTTCGATACTAGAGGATGTACAATTAATTCCACCCGACGAATTTACATTCAGGTACCCCCATGAATTAAGCGGTGGTCAGAGGCAAAGAGTGAACATCGCAAGAGCTTTCGTTGTAAACCCAAAGTTTATTGTTGCAGATGAACCCGTTTCGATGCTTGATGTTTCAACAAGAGCTGAAATTCTGGATCTCATGACAAGCCTACGTGATAAGTACAATACCGCATTTCTCTATATTACCCACGATTTAGCCCTAACTAGACATGTATGCGATCGTATAGAAGTGATGTATTTAGGCAAAATTGTGGAAACCGGCCAGACGGATGATATAATAGATAACCCCATGCACCCATATACAAAGGCATTGATATCAGCCGTCCCGGTGCCAGACCCAGATTCAAGGAGGATAGAAATTACAATAAAAGGGGAAATTCCGAGTCCGATCAATATACCCCCGGGTTGCAGATTCCACACAAGATGTCCATCAGCCATGGAAATTTGTAGGGAAAAGGAACCCGAGTTGCTGGAAGTGGAAAGAGGGAGGTTTGTCGCGTGTCACTTATGGGGAAGATAGCTAAGAATTTCATATCAGGATTGATTTTACTTGCGCTTTTGAACATCTTTTCTCCTACACCAGTTAGAGCAGAATTACCATCTTTGGGAGATCTAAAATTATCGGAAAACAACATAAAAGATATTGCAAACGTGAAGTTAACTGTCAACGGAAGCATTATAATAAAGAATAACGCAACTCTAAGAATAATAAACTCAACCTTAATCTTCGGCAGTGAAAGCTATAATATCACCCTTAAAGAGCCCAGCAACGGCAACCCTCGATTAATTATCATAGACTCGAACATCTCTTGCACAACAACTAAAGATTATAAGGGACTCTCAATTCATACGTTTGGAAATAGCTCTGTTTTAATAAAGGACTCATATTTCGAAAGGGTAATAATCAATGCAGGAGATAGCTCTAATATAAATATCCAAAAATTAACTGCAGCCATGCAAATAAGGTTATATGAAGCATCAATGTTAAATGCTACCTCTCTCAATTTTATAAATATCAAAGAACGCCCTAGATTTACATCCATACTCGAATGCTTTGATAACTCCAAAGCGTTAATAAGTGATACAATAGCCGAAACATCTATTTACGTTCGAGGGCGAGAATCATCTACTTTAAAGCTAAATAATTGCGGAACAAGTTGGACTATTGAGCTTTATGAGAAATCTAATCTGTATTTAAGCGGTGGGAAAGTAGAAGGCAGAATCAATCTAAACGACGCTTCATATGCAGAGATATACAACCCATCCTTTATTAAAACTTTAAATGCAAGCGGTTATGCTCGGGCCAAAATCCACAACACAACTATTATATTTAGCACAGAACACAAAACCGTTCTAAGCGATTTTTCAACACTTTATATCGAGAAGGTAAAGGTTCGTCAACAGTTATTGCTGCTAGGTAGCGCAAAGTTGAGTGCGATAAACTCACAATTACGTCAAGTGAAGATGTATGATAGTAGCGTATTGAACGCAGTAAATATTGAACTCGAAAATTTAGCAGCTTATGGATCCTCAACGTTCTTTGCAAGCGGAAAATCTAAATTAAATTGCACATTTTATGAGCATTCACTAGCACTTATTACGAATACTTATTCAACCGATTTCTTCATTTCAGCGACAGATAACGCACAACTTTTTATTTTACAAGGTACCGCGATTGGAAAATTGAGTCTTAACAAAAAAGCTACGCTCTACACTACGGAATCCAAAATTCAATGGCTCGAAGTTAAAGATAAAGTCGTAGCGAGTATAATAAAAACCACAATAGATTCATACCTTGGAATATTGGACGAGGCTAAAATTTCAATCGTTGATACAAAAATTAACATTCTAGAAGCATCTAGGGCATCTGAAATATCAATAGAGAAATCTAATGTGTCAGCAATAAATGCATTTGACTCCTCCAAAATAAATTTAAAAGCCTCATTTGTGGGCGAGATAACTATTTTTACATATTCAGTCCAATGCACATTTGATAATTTAAGTTATACAACAATAGCAAATTGTATAGCACCAAACATTATCACAATCACGGGAAGAGGTTATACCCCAACAATAATTTTAAGCGGCGCCACAGTAAAAAGTTGGAATGTCTTCGTAAAAGATTCAAATATAAACTTTACTAACTGTCGCTTAAATACGCTAAAAATATCTGGAAATTCGACAATAGTATTTTACAACACTACCACCTCGCTTATGACAGTAAATGATAATTCTCGCGTGTATGTTTATTGGTATGTAGATGTGCTAGCTTATAATGGAACATCAGTTCTGGTGAAAAATGAGAAGGGGGAAATTGTTTTTCAAACAAATGTATCAGATAAGGCAAGAATAATCCTTCTCGAAAAGGTTGTTAATGCCTCAGCAACGATCATTAGCAATAAATACAATCTTTTATTTATAAGAGATGGAGAACAGCAACAACATAATATTGAATTAATTTCGAATATGGCCATTAACCTTACAGCATCAAAAGGTTTCGAATGGTATATTATTCTGAGCATAGTAATTACGGTTATAATCATATTGCTTACAGTGGTTTCATGGATTAGATTTCGCGGAGTCCCAAAATCAAAAAAATTATTAAAAACCTAAAAATAATATCCATTGAGGATAAGTTTGGGGCTTATTCAGAAAATCAAAGGGTTATTAGATGACCTTAAAGAAGCATTTTCAATAATTCGGTCAAGCCTCTTGATTTTTTGGTTTTGGGTACCTATTTTTTATATCCTCATATGTTTGTTGCAAATTTTCTTGATTTTTTATGTCCACCCTTTAACAATATTCATTTTGCCCGGTGTTTTGATGGTGTATTCCTTATACTTAGAAAAGAAGCGGAAGGAAAAGCTTTAATACTTTTAGTTTAGGCATCCTTCCATATAACATCCAAAAAGGAATGTGTGATTAAAAAGCTTTGACCGAGATCAGAAACTTCTCAAAAACAATATGTAGTGCTTTAAAGACTTCGAGATTGGGACGCATTAAACGTCCAAGGCAACTAACATCTTTTCCCTTTTCACTCTTATTAATTTACTATGAAGCAGTAATGTTTTTCAATTTTGGTTTCAAAGAAACCAAACTTTATAAGCATGGGGTTTTTACCTCTAATATTGAAAAAGTGGTTTATGTGCCGCAAATAACTCGTCCTTGCGGCAATACAATAAACTTAGAGAAAAGGAGAAGAATGGATCGCGCACTAATTTTGAACGCCTTGGAGTGTGAGCCTAAGAAAATCACTGAGTTGCATAGGACTTATCTCCTCAGAAAACTTTAAGTTTGAGGCTTAGAGATCTATGTTCAGCAAAAGATATTATAAAAAAGAAAAGGAAAGGTGAGAAAATTTTGACTGTAAAAAATAAGTTCTCAGTTTTAAGACGGAATGTCCGGATAATCGCTCTTATAATGTTATGGCTTGTCCCTACAAGCGCCCTAGCATATGCGATGATGATGAAAATTACTATTAAAGGGTCTTCAGAACTTCCTATAGCATATGTTGAGATCACACCAGATACTAAACCTAACGTTGGATGGGAATTGAATGGATCTAAAATCATTGCGGGTGAAACAATGGTCACATTTAATGCTTCTGGCTCTTATGATCCAGATGGAGAAATTAAGGAGTGTATATGGGAGTTCGGTGATGGGGAACATGAAAGGGGAGTTGTGGCAAGACATGTTTATAGCAAACCGGGAAAGTTCTGTGCAAGGCTAACAATTATCGATGACGAAGGAAACAAAGTTGAAAAATATAGAGAAATCATTGTCTATGCGAAGCCAAAGAGTGAGATATCTTTAAGCCTTAATCAAGACGGACGTTACTTAATTGTTTTCATAATTGTGAAAGATGTCAACAATCTCTATGGTTGGCAAGCTGGTTTGCAATTTAACCCGGAAGCATTAAAGTGTCTCACGGTTGAAAAGGGATGTTCAAAGCCAAATGCAACCTTTGGTACAACATACATATATTCGGAAGGATTATTTTCAGGAAGCGATGGGTCAGCTTTATGGTTTGCACCGACAATCGATAACAAAAATGGGGTTATATCACTCATGAGTTGCACCCTTCTTGGGGATTCTCCGCCAGCTTCAGGTTCTGGTATACTTGCAGTGATATCATTTGAAATATTGTCGGACCAAAGTTACAATCTTGAGCTGAACAACGTCATACTCTGCACAAGGGACGGGGAAGAAATTCCCGTGCTTGTGAAACACTAGACCCCATTTTACGCGTGCACGTGAATCCTGGAAGTGCAACAATGGATATGCCAAGGATATATCAAACAAATGCAATTCCTGAAGATATCAACTGCGACGGGATAGTAAACGTCAAAGACGAAGTACTGTGAGGTGTGGTCTTTGGCTCCAAACATTTGACTCAACAAGTAGACTTGTCCATCGATGGATTAACATATGCGATAAAACTTGGCGCCGGATTGGATGGCCAAACATAAATTGTTAAAGCTATAGCGGCGATCCATGGTCCTCATTTTCTTTTTAACAGTTCTCAAAAACTTCCGTATGAAAAGGGATGGTTATGAGTCTTGGTGTCCAAAGTTTGCTCCTAAGATGACGGCGTCTTTTATGTTTATGTAGCCGTCGTTGTTTATGTCTGCGTTTGGGTTCCAGTTGGGATTGCAAGGTTGGGAACCAAACGCACTGCCTAAGATTACAGCGTCTTTAACGTTGACGAAACCGTCGCAGTTGATGTCTCCGGGAATTCCAACGTAAACAATGCCATCTGTTAACGTGTTATCCGCAGCGTCTGTTTCGCCTGGAACTGGCCATGCACATGCCCATATTGTGTAGTTGCCTTTGGCGAAGCCTGTGGTGTTCCACGTGAAGGTTAATGTTTCAGATGCACCGCTTACAAGGGAGATCTCCCTAGCCTCCAGCGTTGTTGCGTTTGCGTAAACTTTAACATTAAACGTTTCACTGAAAGTTCCATAATCTTTAACCTTAACAGTTATGTT
>ERZ1669248.486-NODE-486-length-19344-cov-22.237130_pt1 | contig 19344 bp, 21 predicted proteins | sample MGYA00579296_ERZ1669248 | MGnify/ENA primary metagenome ERZ1669248 (study PRJEB41166, sample SAMN08046057) | hot springs metagenome | biome: hot spring; feature: neutral hot spring; material: thermophilic sediment; isolation source: thermophilic sediment from...
AAGAAAAATAAGAAGGACCTGAAATTCCCCTCTCTTCTCTTTTTAAGCCTTAATTCTGGATCCCCCTTAGCCATCAGATAGTTCTTCTGGGGCCTGATTCCCACGATCTAGCTGTTACCTTGCTTGTTTCCTCACCCCTGGAGGAAGAGGCTTAATACCATCTCCTTCTTGTTTTATATTAACAATAGTGCGGATGAAATTTTTATCCCTTGTTGAGCATTCTCCAATAGCTTCTCACTGCATACATCGCATTTACAGCCCTCTCCGGGGTTGGAAATACTGGAAAGCCTGCATTTCTGAACTTCTCAACCTCCTCCTTCTCCACATCCCCTCCTCCAAGGTAGGAGACGAAAATATTCTTTTCTTTGTGCTTTCTCACCACATCAAAGGCTCCAGGTATCGGATCCCCAAATATCAGGAGGTAAGCATCTGCATCCCCTATTATCTCCATTGCCTTATCATATAGCTCAGCATAAGCGCTTCCTGTCAGATCAAGGGGGTTCCTCAGCACGACAAAATCAGGCATCTCCTCTCTAAGCTTCTCAACTTTCCCATCAAGCCTCATCAACCTCATCCCTCTTGTCTCTATTGCATCTGAGGCAAGTATCCCACAGCCCCCAGAGCTCGTTATCACAACTACCTCCTCTATTTTCCTGGGGCCATAAAATGACAGAGCAATTGTGAAGTCCAGGAACTCCTCCAGATTTGAGGCCCTTATCGCTCCTGCCTTCCTAAAAGCAGCATCATATACCTCATCTCTTCCCGCAAGGGTCCCTGTATGGGATTTTATCGACTCCCTTCCGGCCTCCGTTATCCCTCCCTTCAATATGACAACTGGCTTCCTTCTAGAGCATTTCTCAACTGCATCCATGAACCTTCTCCCATTTTTAGTCCCCTCTATGTAAAGCGAAACAACTTTTGTATCCTGATCATCAGCTAGATATTCAAGAAGGTCTATCTCATCAACATCAGCCTTGTTCCCCAGGGCAACGAACTTGCTTATCCCGAGAAACTCGCAGTTCATCTCCATGTATGCCCCTATTGTCCCGCTCTGAGATATTATTGCTATCGGACCGGGTTTCCCTATGAAGGGCCAGCTAGCACATAAGCCCATGTGAGGATTGTTTATTCCCTGGCAATTAGGCCCTATTAGCCTTCCTCCTGCTTTTCTAACCTCATTGACAAGCTCCTTTTCAAGATCTTCCCTTCCTGCCTCCCTAAAGCCTCCTGATATGACGACAAATCCTCTTGCTCCCTTTTTAGCACATGACCTGATTGCATCAATCACGGAGGAGTGAGGAACTAGTATGACAGCTAGGTCTATTCTATCAGGTATCTCCTCAATCGAGCTGTAGCACTTAAGGCCAAGTATCTCATCCGCCTTGGGATTAACTGGGTATATCCTCCCCTTAAATCCCTCCTTTATGTTCCTCAGAACTGTGTATCCAAGCTTTCCCTCAGTTCTTGAAGCTCCAACAACTGCAACAGCTTCTGGCTTGAATATGGGATCTAATCTCATCCTCTGTCTCAGGAGTAGATTTTTAAAAAATTATCTCATGAGTTGCTCATGTCCGTAAGATCTACTGCTATTGCATCAGGACTTCTAGCTTCGATTCTGGCATGGGTTGTAATATTTCTATCAATACATTACAACCCCTGGTTCTCCCTGACCAAGAATGCATTTAGCGATCTTGGAGGGCCTAATGCAAACATGCCATGGATATTCAATTACGGATTAGTTATAACAGGAATTATATCTTTTATTTTCTCCATTTGCATTGTTTATGAGTCAAGGTGTAAACTTGAATGTGTTGCAGGAGCATTCATGCTGATAGCAAGCATTTTCCTAATGCTGATAGGAATTTTTCCCGAGGGAACGAGGCATCATACATTTGTATCCTTATGGTTCTTCGTTCAAGCAGATATGGCTATAATAACATGGGGAATCAGCTCTATCAGGAAAATAGAGGGAGTTCTATCGCTTGTGGCTGGATTGTTTGGCCCTCTAATTGCTGTTTTTGTAAGATGGCCTTCTGTGGCTACATTAGAGGCATTTGGAATAATCATAATCGATATATGGATTTTGTTGTTTATAGCTTCAATAAAAAAGTAGTAAGGAATCCGAAGCGGAAAGTTTTTAGGAAAAACAAGCTTCTTGGTTTGGGGGATAATGAAGAGATATAAATGTAGTGTTTGTGGTTACATATACGATCCGGAAAAGGGTGATCCCAGCTCGGGAATACCTCCAGGAACACCATTTGATAAGCTGCCCAATGACTGGACATGCCCTGTTTGTGGGGCATCAAAGGAGAGTTTCGAGGAGGTGTTATAATGGTTGTTAGAGAGATTCTGGACGGAATATTCTCAGTGGGAGCTGTTCATTGGGATAGAAGGCTTTTTGATGAGCTGATTCCTCTCCCTGATGGGACAAGCTACAACGCTTATGTGGTGAGAGGTAAGGATAAGATAGCTCTCATAGATACAGTGGATCCCTCAAAGAAGGAGGAGCTTCTGAAAAACCTAGATGAGCTTGGATTGAGGATAGATTATATCATATCACATCATGCCGAGCAGGATCACTCTGGTGCTATCCCTGATGTGTTGGAGAAATATCCAGAGGCCAAAGTTGTGACTAATGAAAAGTGCAAGGATATGCTAATATCTCTCTTGGACGTGGACGAGAGCAAATTTAAAGTGATAAATAATGGTGAAACCCTGCCTCTTGGAGGCAGAACGCTGAAGTTCTTGTTCACTCCTTGGGTACACTGGCCTGAGACCATGGTTACATATCTTCAGGAGGATAAAATTCTCTTTACATGCGATCTATTTGGCTCACATCTTGCAACTTCCTCCTTATTCGCTGATGAGAATGTGTTAGAGCCAGCAAAGAGATACTACGCGGAGATAATGATGCCCTTCAGAAGCAACATAAAGAAACATATGGAGATTATATCCCAGCTGGATGTAAGGATTATAGCTCCCAGCCATGGGCCCATATATAGGAAGCCGGAGATCATAATGAATGCCTATAGGGAGTGGATAAGCGATAAGGTGAAAATGGAGGTTGTCCTACCCTATGTCTCCATGCATGGAAGCACTGAGAAGATGGTCTCATTCTTCATAGATTCATTAATAAAGTATAATGTGACAGTAAAACCCTTTAATTTGTCGAAAAGCGATGTAGGGGAGCTTGCAATGGCCCTAGTTGATGCAGGAGCTGTGGTAATAGGTTCACCAACTATGCTAGTAGGTCTACATCCATTGGCTCTATATGCTGTATATCTCATCAACATCCTAAGACCTAAGACGAGAATAGTATCGCTAATAGGATCATATGGGTGGGGAGGGCGCTCTGTTGAGCAGCTAAAGGATATTTTAACAAATCTAAAGGCTGAATTTCTCGGGCCAGTTTTGGTAAAAGGACTTCCAAGAGAGAAAGATTTTGAAGCCCTTGATAAGTTAGCTAAGGATATAGCTGAAAATCTGAGGAGCTACCAGGAATAAACTCCGGCATGGATGCTTACAACATCTATATTGGAAAATTAGGGTACTAAAATTTAAAGATTCTATATTCCATATATCATAAAATTATGGACTAGCTGCTGTTGCCTTTGACCCTTAAGACATAAATTTATTTTACCTTTCTATATAGAAAACTGAGTGTCAATATAGAACGTAGACAATGTTTATATATCAGGGTTAATATGATATCCTGATGTGGCTTAGGAATCTGATAGCTTCTCTATACGCAATCTTCCTCGTGCTTCTGCTAATATCAGGAGGCAGCCCGACAAAAAAGGTAGTGCTGGTAAAATGGGCGGGTGCATCCTTTCCCTATCCTCTGTACATGACGTGGATAAAGGAGTATTCCAGGGTGAACCCGGGCGCGATAATAGACTATCAATCGGTGGGAAGCGGGGCTGGAATAAGGCTTCTTAATGAGGGAAAAATCGATTTTGCTGCCTCAGACATGCCTCTATATGATGAAAGGTACTTAGTAATTCCATCTGTAACTGGAGCTGTTGTTTTAGCCTATAATCTACCGTTTGACAAGCTGAAGCTCACGCCCGATCTGATAGCAGACATATTTATGGGGAGGATAAAGAGATGGGATGACCCCAGGATAGCAGAGCTAAATCCAGGGCTAAAAGGGGATATAACAGTAGTGCACAGGTCGGATGGAAGCGGTACAACATATATATTCACATCATATCTATCAGCCATATCTGAGGAGTGGAACCGCACAGTGGGCAGAGGTCTTGTTGTTGGATGGCCTGTCGGAGTGGGAGGGAAGGGGAATGAGGGTGTGGCAGCTGTGATAATGCAGATTAAGGGGTCAATAGGATATGTTGAGTATACATATGCAGTTCAAGCAGGGCTAAAAACAGCTGTAATCAGGAATAAAGCAGGAAGCTTCGTGGAAGCAAATGAGACAACAGTTAAAGCAGCTGTCTCATCATTTATTAAAGAGCTAAGGGCTGATCCAAGAGCTCCAATAATAAACTCAGGGGCTGCAAATGCATATCCCATCTGCTCCAACACTTACATAGTGATCCCAAAGGAGCTGAGAGGGGAAAAGGGAAAGGCTATATTGGACTTCCTAAAATGGGCAGTTAAACATGGACAGGCATTTGCCTCACCGCTTGGCTATGTCCCCCTTCCTGAGGAACTTGTTGAAATAGATGAGAGACTTCTGGAGGGGATAAAATGGACCCCATGAAACTCATATCCCTGCTTTCATCCATTTTTATCCTGTTGTTCATATTTATAGCATTTTTCTCCCTTTTGTTTTCATCAGGAGAATCCATATCAAAATTTGGACTGAGATTTCTGACATCAGCAGAATGGGATCCGAACACAGGAAGATTTGGAGCTCTCCCAGCCATCGCTGGAACTGCTATTACAACAGCAATATCAGTGCTCATCGCATCAATAATAGGGATAGGAACTGCTGTATACATCTCAGGGGGCTACTCCCCATACTGGGTTAGGAGAGTAGTGAACCCTCTTATAGATTCCCTAGCTGCTGTGCCAAGCGTTGTAATAGGGCTTTGGGGTCTCCTCTTCTTATCTCCATTGCTGGAAAGCGCTTACTCTTTAATTTCCTCCTCTCTTGGCTTCATCCCAATTTTCGGAGGGCCTGCTAGAGGAGTCAGTTTGATGACAGCTTCTATCATACTATCCATAATGATAATTCCCACAATAGCCTCTCTGTCCTCCTCAGCCATTGAGATGGTCCCCATTGAGTTAAAGGAGGGGGCTAGGGCTTTGGGGGCAACTAGATGGGAGACATTGAGGATAGTGACACTGCCTTATGCATCAAGCTACATAGCATCATCAATACTTCTCGCAATAGCTAGGGCAATGGGAGAAACGATGGCTGTAACTATGGTGATAGGAAACTCTCATGATATTCCCAGAAGCCTTTTCCAGCCAGGATGCACAATAACTAGTGTTATTGCCTCTGAATTCCTCGAGGCCACTTCCTCTCTGTATCTCTCATCTTTGATGGAGCTAGGGCTCATACTCTTGGCAATATCGCTATTGGTGAACATAGTAGCTGTTCTAATAAGGAGGGGATTCTATGCGAGAGCTTAAGGATAGATTTATGGCATTCTCATCTCTTGTGGCAATGATTCTAGCTTTAATTCCTATCCTAAGCCTTTTAGCAGTTACATTGGTTGAAGGAGCATGGAGAATATCTCCTTCATTCCTGATAAATGAACCAGCACCTCCTGGACAAGGAGGAGGAATAGGAAATGCGATTCAGGGAACTTTCATGATGATAGTTGTTGCTGCTGCTATAGGAATATCAGTTGGGATATGCTCAGGGATATACATGGCTGAGTACTCTCAAAAATCCCATATACTAGAGATTTTCACTGATGTGATGGCAGGAGTTCCATCAATAATACTGGGCCTTGTCGTATTCCTAATTTTGGTCAGATTTATCGGATTCTCGGCTTTAGCTGGAGGAGTTGCCCTTTCCCTAATAATGATACCAATAGTCGCCAGATCCACGGAGGAGGCATTAAAGGAGGTTCCGAATGATGTCAGAGAGGCCGCTGCTGCACTAGGAATACCGAAGTGGAAGGCAATATTGTACATAAACCTCAGAGCAGCTGAGGATGGCATAAAATCAGGCCTTCTTCTCTCAACAGCTAGAGCCTTGGGAGAAGCAGCACCCTTGCTTTTCACCGCCTTTGGAAGCCAGTTCTACAGCGGAATTAATTTGCTTCAGCCAGCTTCATCCATGTCTCTTGTAATCTACACATATGGATCCTCCCCCTGGCAGGACTGGAGGGGGATGGCCTGGGGAACTGCCCTTCTACTCCTCCTGATAACTGCCTTTATGTCCGTTTTTTCGAGGAGGCGATCCAGATGAAGTTGGTGTTAGAAAAAGTGAATGCTTGGATTGGGAAAAAGCAGATCCTTTATGATGTGAACCTGGAAATAGAGGAGAGAAAAGTGACTGCTGTGATGGGACCAAGCGGATGCGGGAAGACAACACTGCTAAGAGTGATAAACAGAATGCATGAGGAGGTAAGAGGTGCTAAAGTATCTGGAACTGTGCTCTTGGACGGAGAGGATGTATACAGGATGCCAGCATCTATCGTGAGAAGGAGGATTGGGATGATATTCCAGAAGCCAAATCCATTTCCGAACATGAGCATATTTGAGAATGTCGCCATAGGCTTAAAGCTGTCAGGAGTGAGAGACAAGGAGCTGATAAGGAGAAAGGTTAAGGAGGCATTAGAAGCAGCATCTTTATGGGATGAAGTAAAAGATGACCTTGATAGACCAGGAACAGCTCTAAGTGGAGGACAACAGCAGAGATTATGCATAGCAAGGGCTTTAGCTGTTGAGCCGGAGGTTATACTCATGGACGAGCCTACTAGTGCCTTGGATCCGATAGCAACGAGGAGGCTGGAAGAACTTATAAGGAACCTGAGCAAAAATTACACTGTGGTCATAGTGACTCATAATGTTCAGCAGGCAGCTAGAGTATCTGATTACACTGCTTTTATATACGAGGGGAGGATATTGGAGTTCAACAGCACAGCAGAACTTCTGAAAAGGCCGAAGAACAAGCTCACGGAGAGCTTCATAACGGGAAGATTTGAGATGTTGAGGGAGGTGGGATGATGTTCATAGAGAGAGGATTGGAGGAGCTCATGACAAGTTTGAGAAGGTCTTTCTCAACTGTCATCTTGACGATAGATCTCGCAGTTAAGTCATATCTGGAGAACAATCCAAGAGTTGATGAAGTCATGGGGATGAGCAGGGAGCTTGAGAAAGTGCACAACGAGATTGTTGACAGAGCCTTTGAGCTAACTGTCAGGTACCAACCAGTCGCCTCAGATCTGAGAAGAATAAGATCATGCATGGAGATATCTTATGGCTTCATGAGGTTCGGCAGATATGCAAAAGACATAGTTGAGGTGCTTAGGGACTTCGGCGAGCTGAACTGTGATAAAGAGCCTGTTGAAAAAGCATGGAAGATAACAAGGGAGATGGTGGAGAAATCATTCGAATCCTTTGAAAGTGTAGATGAGGATCTTGCGAGGGAGGTGGCTGAGATGGACGATGATGTGGATGGGATATACTCCTCCTACCTAAAGAAAGCTATTTCTGGAGAGGAATCAACAAAATGCGCCTTAGCTGTCACTCTTATACTGAGATATCTGGAGAGGATGGCAGACCATGCTGTCCAAATAGCTGATAAAACTATTTATGTGAAAACAGGGGAATATGGGACTCTAAAATAAATCTATAGAAACTCTCTTAAGCTTTTCATCTTCCCAGGAACTTCTATCCTTATTTTGAGCCTTAAATCAGATAGAACTGAGCTAATAGCTTCTTTCAGGCTTTCAAATTTCTCTGGCTCTGATAAGAAAGCTTTTCTCATTGATTCCCTTATCTGCCAGTTTCCAACTGGTATAAAGTAGCCAGGACCAACCTCTCTTATGGCAATGCAAGCAGCCTGCTTTTTCATCCTGTTGAGATGCTCTAGAACAGGAAGCCTCATTGCGTAATGACCACCATCCATTATCTCAAATCCTCTCACAGGATTCTCATAATTTGTGATTATCTCTGCCCTTTCTGATGTCCAAAGTCCTCTGGGAAGCCAGACTTCAACTATCTGAAGCTGATATATGCCGGGAAGCAACAGCACCCTATATCTATTGTCATTGAACTCATATTTGTATAATAGTATATCTCCTGAATATTCAGGAAGCTCAAGCACCTTCTTCTTCAGAAAATCCCCCAACATTGAGTCAACAGCTGTTATGCTCCATCTTGTGGGAACAAGCTTTCTTCTCTCCTTTTTCCCAAGCATCCCCAGACTTAGAAGCCTTGTTGAATGATAAACATCAACTCCAGCTAGATAAAGCTCTTTAATTGCTTCAACTGCCCTAAGATCAGTATCATAAACAACCTTCTCTATTTTTGACGGCACTTTTGGCTCCTCAGATAGTTTTATCGATTTTGCATCAGCAACAGGACCAACAGGTGGCACTATGCTGTCGAAAAACGATTTTCTTCTGACCTTTTCTATCTCCACCTCCAGCTGCACAGGTCTCTCGCTCATCGATGATAGCTTGACCTCCTCCAGGTCTTTCTCCCTGCTCAGCTTGGCTATCAAGTGGGATGTCCTTATTCTAGCTATTTCAAGAAGGCTTCTCTCCAGAAGGAACTTGTGATCCTCTGCCCTCACTGCAAGCTCTGGATCCCCTGAGACAGCAGGACCAACCCTAACATTAGGATAGTTGTACTCACCTACAAGGACGAATGGAGGTGTGGCCCCAAGAAGGCTTTTCTCTGCCCTTACTCCAAATTTTTCCATTAGATCTGAGAGTATGGGGCATTTGCTCAGCCCGCACAGCTTCTTATATCCCTTGCAGATAACGCATTCAGATCCTGGTGAGTCCCTCAACTGTCCCCTCATCAAGCCTCATCACTAGCCCCATGAGAAGCTTAATGGTGTTCTCAAGGTCATCAAGGCTCATCACTGAGGTATGTGAATGTATGTGTCTAGTTGGTATCCCTATCACAAGACTTGGGCATCCAGCTTTGTACAAATGAAATCTTCCTGCATCAGTCCCTCCTGACACTGTTGAGAGCTGGTATTTTATCCCCATTGATTCAGCTACCTCTATTGCAAGCTCCTTAAGCCTCTGGTTTGGTATCATGCTCATGTCAAATGTTATTATAGATGGTCCCTTTCCTATTGCTGATACAGCTTCTTGTGGCTGTATCCCGGGCACATCCCCAGCTATATCAACATCAACAGCTATTGCAACATCCGGTTCAACTACAAAAGCAGATGTCTGGGCTCCTCTTAGTCCAACCTCCTCTTGAACTGTTGCAACTCCATATACCGTTCCTGGAAAATCTGAGAGATTCCTCATTGTCTCCAAGACAGCAAATAAGCCAGCTCTATCATCAAATGCCTTTCCAAATGCTATTCTTCCGTTTAGGATAAAGGGGGACCAGGGAGCAGCTGGATCCCCTATCCTCACGCCCATTGATTCAGCTTCCTCCTTGCTTGTAGCCCCTATGTCTATGTACATCTTGTCCTTTGTTATCAGCTTGTTCCTCTCCTCAGGGCTTAGGAGATGGGGTGGTTTTGATGCTATAACCCCGTGAATATATCCCTTCTTCGTCCTTATCATCACCCTTTGTGCGAGAAGGACTTGATCAGCCCATCCTCCTATTGTCCTGAAGGTCAAAAAACCCTCCTTTGTTATGCTGGATATGACAAACCCTATCTCATCTGCATGCCCTGCTATCAGTATCCTAGGTCTCTCGCTCCTCCCCCTCTTAACCAGGACTAGCGATCCCAATTTATCCATTTTTATCTCATCAGCAAAGCTGGCGCTGTTTTTTACTGCTAAAAGCACCTCATCCTCGAATCCAGATGGACCAAACTTCTCAGATAGCTCCTTTAATAGATCCAGGTTTGAGAGCTTGTACATACTGCACTAGGGTGTGTATCTTATTTTAACTTTCTGAGTTGATTCCAAAAGCGCATCTTTAAATTTTTCCTCTCAGTTAATTTTCGACAAGGGTGAGGGGATGAAGTGGTTTGGAATAGGCCTGGGAGGGGCCGGAGGCAACATAATAGACTCTACCTATGGAGCAATGAAGGAGGACTTCGTGGGGGCTGTTGTTTTCAATACTGCTGAGGCTGATAAGGCAAAGCTAAGCTTCCTTAAGGACAGATTTTATGTCTTTGGGGATTTCGGGGGAGCTGGAGTTGGATCGAAGTGGAGGGATGCACGGGATTCCATAAGATTGGAGAAATGGAAAAACATGGTAACTAAGACAATAGAGGAACAGGGCATAAAGAACAGCCAAGTCATACTGCTGACAAGCTCCTCTGGAGGGGGGACTGGAAGCGGAACAATACCGGTTGTTGCCTCCTATGCAAAGGAGCTTGTATCATCTGATGGCAGGGTTGTTCAGCCGGTGATAGCTGCTGTTGTGCTCCCCTTCAAGTACCCAATGGAGACTATGAGGTTCAGCTATAACTCTGCTATAAGCATAGCTAACTTGTTGGACAAGGTTGACTCCATAATGCTTTTCGATAACGGCTACATGAGGGAGAAGATAATCAAGGAGAGCCCTGAGATAAGCGATGTTGAGCTCTTGGATAGGATAAATCACAGCATAGCAGAGGCTATGAGGGTTGTTTCATCTGCCTCCGAGACCCCAATGAAGGGAGGATTTAAAACAACTTTTGACTCCCAGGATCTAAAGAATGTCTTAAGCATGTTTGAGGCATCTTATGTAGTTCCATGTTATTTCAGGACAAGAGTTGATGTTCTGGGCGGAAGCCTGGAATTTTTAGTTGAGATTGCTCTGGAGGAAGGCAGATATGTTGATGTTGATCCAAAGACAGCTCTTAAAGCAGCTTTTGTAGTTAAAGGACCTGAGGATCTCATGAAAACAGATAACATATTCAGAGCTAAGAGCCTTCTGGCGGAGAGGATAGCTGGAGTTGATGTTAGAGAGGGTGTTGCCATAACCCCTCCTGACTCAAAATACGTGGAGATAACAATATTGCTCGTAGAACCAGAGGTTCCAAGGTTAAAGGAGCTTGCTGAACAGGCTTCTATTTACTATGACTTGTTTGAGGAGGATCTAAGCATAAAGGAGAGCACACCAAGGGAGGAATTTGAGGGATACCTGAGGAAGCTCGAGGATCATGCTAGGAAAATAGCTGAGAGAAAGGAGAAGATAAAGAAGGCTGTCCAAACTTAGTACTTTGAAAACTCATGTCCGCATCTTGGACATTTTATCAGGTTGCAAGATAGATTGCTTGAGAGGACAGGACAGCCTGAGCAGGACCTCATCCTGCTATATGATACATCGAACCTGAAGCCACATTTTGGGCATGTGACCAGCATAAGGAGAGAAATAGCTGGAGAATATATCCCTTTCCCATGTTAGTCTTTAAGCTATTATTTGTTTGACTTTTGTCGAGCAAACTACTAAAAGATTATTTATGGGTTTATGTCCGATGAGGTATTCAGCTCTATCGATCGTAATAGCTCTCATGGCTGCACAAAGCCTGCAGATAACTGTGGTATGCCCACAGGAGATGAACGCAGGTTATTCCTATCAGTTGTATATATTAGCATATAATCCATTTAATGAAAATGCATCAATAGAGATGCTTGAGGTCTCAACGCCAAATAGAACAAACCTCTGGATTGTTGAGGGGAAGGTTAGAGGAGTTGTAGAAGCTGGAGCACAGGCAGGAGTAGCCCAATATGCGATAATAGTCTCCAAAGACGCTCCATCTGGAGTATACCTGATAAACGTCTTGATTGAGTACAAGCTGGGAGGGCAGGTGCAGTGGTATCAGCAGAGCCTTAAGGTTAAAATAACTGGATACTATGGAGATACAAGCCTGCTTATAATGAGAGCTGAATCTCTTCTATACAATTTGTCCCTGAGGTTGAGCTCGCTTGAGGATGCAAGGGATTCCCTGAGGAAAACTGGGGCAAATACCTCATCAGTTGATCTGATGATCTCAAGGATAAAGGAGAACATAACATCAGCAGGAGAGCTGATCTCTTCCTCTAAAAAAGAGCTTAACAGAGAAAATTATGGAGAAGCATCTTATCTAGCTGAAAAGGCCATTTCTATAATAAACTCAACCTTAAAATCCACATATACAGTTGAAAATGAGATAAACATCCTTTACTCATCAAGAGCTGCTGAAATGAGGAAGAAGGCAGAAGATAGCATATTGGCAGCTAGATCTAGGATATACAACCTCTGGAATGAGGTTGATAAACTGAAAAAGAGCCTGAATGTTAGCGATGAGCTTGTGAGCGGGATGTTGAGGGAGCTATGGGGGATCATGCCGAACATAACAAAGACGATGGAGATGGCTAACAATGCATACTCAAATGGAAATTACTCCCTCTCGATAGAGTTATCCAGCGAAGTAGAATCCATGGCCGAAAGAGCTGAGAAACTGATAAACAGCATATACGATAGGATTAGCTTTCTGAGGATCAAGGAGAGGGTGGAGGACCAGATAAACAGGACTGAGAGCGTGATTTCATACTGCAGGGAGAGCTTAAAATCCATCTATCCGACTATATCGTGGAATAAAACAGCTGTCTCAATGGCTGATGAGATAAACAGGACTCTTGATGAGATTGAGGCAGAGCTTAGTAGGGCAAAATCGCTGATCGGATCAGGCGATTACTATAGTGCAAGTTTTATTGTATCAAACTTGAGCAGCAAAATTTCCTCAGTTCTAGGAAGCCTTGATCATCTGAGAAAAATTGAGAGGACAAAACTTGAAGTTGAGAGCCCTAGCTCATGGAGATATGCAGTTGCAGGACTAGCTTTAACTGCTTTTCTTGCCATGATAGCTTTTCTTTTAAGGATAAGGAGATGAGGCTCCTAAGATGTCATGCGGACTTTAGAGAAGTTGAGATGGTTGTATATGGGGAAAGAGCAATACATCTCGGGGTTGGAGACTCAACACCAGAGCTTCTTTGGAGCAGCAGATTCTTCGAGGACATTCTGATGACTGATATCAACGAAAAGCCCCTTGCAAAGCTCAGAAATATAGCAAATAAGCACTTAAATGTCAAGACATATGGAGTTCCTGCTTCAGATGAGGACGATTATTATGAATCCCTCCATTGGCTCATGGAGATGAGGAAGGAGATGGGTTTAGGCGATCTTCCACCAATAAAAGCCAGGAGAATAGGATTTGTTGTCATGGATGCATTACGGCCAGATGCATGTTGTTTTGACATAGCTCTTGCTTTCGGCTTCACCGATATACTGAGAAAAGCAGGTGGAATAGGAAGTTTAGCTCTTCTAATTAGTGGAGTTAAGAGCATTCTGAGACCAAAGGGCATCCTTGTTCTATCGGATTTAAATCCGCTTGTTGACTGCAGCTTTCTTGAGCTTTTTGGCCTGGAGAGAATTGGGGATCATACTTTTGTCGTTAAAGTATGATGACATTACAGGATGCCAGCTCCTTGAACCTCTCAGCATCCCTCCTGCTTCCCACTATAGAGCCGTAGTGCATCGGTATGGCAACCTTGGTCTTCATCATTCTTGTTGCCTCTGCTGCCTCCTCAGCTGTCATCACATATGTCCCGCTCACGGGAAGGAAGGCTATGTCAACATCTATGCTCGACATCTCTGGTATCAAATCTGTATCTCCTGCGAAGTAGAACCTCTTTCCAGAGAGGTCAACTATATACCCAAGCCCGCCGTATTCCCTCGGGTGAAATCTAGACCTAGATCTCTCCACATTATATGCTGGTATTGCTTTTATTTTCACATCATCAATTGTTTTCTCATCCCCCTCTTTCATGAAAATTGCCCTCATTCCCCTCAGGCATGAGCTGCAGTTCTCAGGAGCAATTATCATAGTCTTATCATGGGAGACCTTTCTCACATCCTCAGGGCTGCAGTGATCGTAATGATTGTGAGATATAAGAACTATATCCGCTTTTACCCTCTCCTTTATCTCAAATGGATCTGTTATCAGAGTTTTCCCATCTGATATGAGGAAGGTGTCGTGTCCAAGCCACTTTACCTCAAGCCCCTCCACTCGCATGCCACTTTCATGAATGAGAAAAATATAAATGCTGCTGAAAGATTTATATATGAGAAGATCACATCTTCTATGGCACTTGATCCATCAAGCTTCGTCCTCTCAGCAGCTGAGGAGATAAAATCTCTGGTCAGGAATGATAAAATTATCTCAGCTGTCTCGGGAGGAGTTGACAGCGCTGTAGCAACAGCAATAGCATGGAGAGCTGTTGGAAGCTCCCTTCAGGTCGTCTTTCTGGATACTGGTTTCATGAGGGAGGGGGAGCCGGAGAAAGTAGCATCTGAATACGAGAAGCTCGGAATAAAAGTTGAGATAGTTCCTGCTTCCGAAAGATTTTATAAAAGCTTGAGGGGAATATCAGATCCGGAGGATAAAAGAAAGGTCTTCAGAAAGGAGTTCTATTCTGTTCTTTCATCGATAGCAAGGGAGAAAAAGTGCAATTTCCTTCTGCAGGGGACGATAGCACCCGATTGGATAGAGACAAAAGGAGGGATAAAGACCCAGCACAACGTGCTTGAGCAAATAGGGATAGATCCTGAGAGGGAATTTGGGCTGAGGATATTGGAACCCCTGAGGAATCTGTATAAGGATCAAGTCAGAGCTATTGCTCACTATTTGGGATTAGATTACTTCGCTAAAAGGCAGCCTTTCCCAGGACCGGGGCTTCTGGTGAGGGTTCCTGGAGCCCTGGATCTGGGTAGGCTTTCGGTCGCGAGAAAAGCCACATCCATAGTGGAGGGATATCTGCAGAGATGCTCAACTCAGTGTCTAGCTGCAGTGTTCTCAGGAATAAAAGGATCTGTCAGCACCCCAATTGGGGAAGGACAGCTGCTTTCTGAGGGAGCAACTGGAGTTATGGGTGATTCCAGGGCTTTTGGATATGTTATAAGCCTTCCCATGGAGGCATATAAGAGGGAGACTGTTCAGAAGTTATCCCCATTCATGGCTGAGAGAGGGATAACAAGAGTTCTTGTCAAGCTTTTGGAGAAGGGAAAGGGGTATGCTGTCGTGATAAGAGCAGTGCTGACAGAGGACTTCATGACGGCAGATATTCCAATTCTGGAGAAAGATGTGCTCATGGAGCTCGCTGAGAGGATAGCTGAGATAGATGGAGTTGGCTCTGTTCACTACGACATAACGCCAAAGCCGCCCGCCACAATAGAGTTCGAGTGAGAGCATGATCGTTGTCCTGGGGCCTGGAGGGCAGTACAACCACCTGATAGCAAGAAGGGTCTCAGAGCTCGGATACAATGTGATTCTCCTCCCTCTTGGCTCTTCAGTAGGGGATGCTGATGGAGTGATAATAGGGGGAGGGCCAGGAAGCACTGTGGAATCAGTCCCTGAAGTAAAGTTGCCTAATGTCCCCCTTCTGGGAATATGCTACGGACATCAGCTCATAGCAAAACTCATGGGAGGAAATGTGGGAAGGGCAAAAAAGCCTGAATTCGGCCCGTTTGAGGTAACTGTCCTGGAAAAAGATGTCCTTTTCCAGGGTGTTCCAGAGAAATTTGTAGCGTGGATGAGCCACAGGGATGAGGTAACTAAAATTCCTCCTGATTTTTTGAGACTTGCTAGCTCTGAAAACTGCTTATATCAAGCTATAAGGCATGAAAAGAGGGATATATTTGGAGTTCAATTTCATCCGGAGGTATCTCACACTCAGCATGGGATGAGGATTCTGAAGAACTTCCTGGAAATAACTAGGAGATAGGAAGGAGAGCTGTTATTATCCCGGAGACTATCATAAAGGCTCCTGCTATGCTCCTTCTATCCGGTTTCTCCCCTGTTGCCCACGAGATAAGCTGATTTATAAGAGGAGTTATGGAGGTTGCCAGAGTGGGGAAGAATATCCCTATCTCCCTGATTGAGAGGAAGAAGAGCAAGACTCCAAGGCCAACCCCCATAATCCCACCGATAAAAGAGAAAAATGCTGCTTCTTTGCTCTTTTTCCTCGAAAGGGATGCTATGAGGAAAAAGGGCATTGGCATAAGGGAGTTTAATAAGAGCATTCCCGGAACATCTGATATCAAGAGAGCTCTTTGTACAACCAGGGGGGAGAAGGAGAACAATAGCATGGACACTACTGCAGCTGTAACACCCCTTCCATCTATACCGCCTCCTCTCCACAGCATGACCCATATGCCGAGCAGAGACAAAATTGCCCCGGTAACGACAGCTTTGCTCGGCTGTCTTCCCTGAAGAGCAGCGCTCCATATATATGAAAAAGCTATATAAGTATATGATATAGGGACAGCTCTGTAGGCTGAGAGCCTATCTATTGCCACAAAATAGAGATAATCTCCAAGCCCACTTGCTAAAAGAGAATTTAAAGCCATGAGAATCACCAAATCTGTTGATATACTTAATTTGAATTCATTTAGTGAAACTATAGCTAAAGCAAATATAGTCGCGCCCACTGTTTTAAATAAGTTTGAGAAGTAGGAGTTCGACTTTCTCACTGCTCTCTCATAGAGAAGAGGTGTAATTCCCCATATAACTCCAACTGCTGTGGCCTCCAGTTCAGCGAGCATTGAAAGTCATGTCAACTCTATTTAAAAACAGATATCTGTTATCATAACTAATTTTATGAAACATATTGTAATATAAGAACTAAAGGTTTATTTTTTAAACGGAATTGTACGGATTATGCGATTCAAGGTGAATGTGGATAGAGAGCTATGCAAAAGCTGTGGAATATGTGCATCCATCTGCGGGAGATCTGCTATAAAAATGAATAGCGGATTTCCCGAGCTTGTTGGGGAATGTGTTGGGTGCAGGCTTTGTGAGTTTTACTGTCCTGATTTCGCCATATCAGTGGAGGTGGTTGAATGAGAAGGCTCATGACCGGAAACGAGGCAGTTGCAGAAGGAGCCTTGCTTGCAGGATGCAACTTCTACTCTGGCTATCCGATAACTCCATCGAGTGAGATAATGCATATAATGGCAGCAGAACTGCCGAAAAGAGGTGGAAATTTCATACAGGCTGAGGATGAGCTCGCTGCAATAAACATAGCTGTTGGTGCATCAATAGCTGGAGCTATTGCCATGACAGCAACCAGTGGCCCGGGTTTCTCCCTAATGCAGGAGGGGATAGGATATGCCATAATGACAGAGGTTCCAGTCGTGATAGTTAATGTAATGAGGGTTGGCCCATCAACAGGTCAGGCAACAAAGCCAGCTCAAGGGGATCTAATGCAAGCTAGATGGGGAAGGCATGGGGATCAAGCCCTTGTTGTATATGCCCCATCCTCCCCTCAAGAAGCTTTATACATCACTCATAAAGCATTTGAGACAGCAGAATTGCTGAGAACCCCTGTTGTAGTGCTTACAGATGAATTCATTGCACATGGAAGGGAGGTTGTCGAGTACTATGATCTAAAGCCTGTGAGAAGGAGAATTCAGGAGAAGCCAGAGCCCCCCTTTGGATCTGAGGATCCGACTAGAGTTCCCCCTCTCCCTCCTCTCGGCGAGGGCTTCAATGTGATGTTCACAGGATCAACTCATGATGAATGGGGCTACAGAGATGTCCACAGGCAGGAAGTCCACTTCAAGCTGGTGAAGAGGATATGGGATAAGATCTGGATGAACAGCAAAAGCCTATTTCTCTATGAGAAGCAGGGAGATGATGATGCTGAGGTCACCTTTGTCTGCTATGGATCTGTCTCAAGATCTGTAAAAGGAGCTATTGCTGTGCTTAGATCTAAGGGAATTAGAGCTAAACTTCTCAGGCTAATAACCTTGTGGCCCATCGACTGGGAAGTTCTTGAGAGGGAGATAGAGGGGAGGGTATTTGTCCCTGAGATGAGCTTGGGGCAGCTTTCATTTGATGTGGAGAAGTTTGCAAAAGTTGAAAAGATAAACAAGGTTGGAGGAGGAATTCCCATCTATCCATCTGATATAGTAAAGGCTGTTGTGGAGGTGATGAGATGAGAAAGCATTTTGCAAGAAAGTACCTGAGGGAGGAGGTCCTTCCATCAACCTTCTGTCCTGGATGCTTCAATGGCATAGTGATAAATGCCTTCTTAAAGGCTGTTGAAGAGCTAAATGCTGATATGAGAAAGGTTGTTTTCGTTAGCGGGATAGGCTGCTCCTCCTGGATACCAAGCCCCCACATAAAGGCTGATTCCATACACACCCTGCATGGAAGGGCAATAGCAGTGGCAACAGGCGTTAAAATAGCAAGGCCTGATCTCAATGTTGTTGTCATATCGGGGGATGGGGATCTGGCATCCATAGGAGGGAATCACTTAATTCATGCAGCAAGGAGGAACATGGATCTTCTTGTGATAATGGTGAACAACCTAGTTTATGGGATGACAAGAGGTCAGGCATCCCCAACAACTCCATTGGGCCTGAGAACTGCGACAACACCCTATGGAAACTTCGAGCTGCCGATGGACATCTGCAGGATTCTCGAGCAGACAAACGCAAACTACGTGGCAAGGTGGTGCATATCAAACTTCTTCAAGCTGAAGGACAGCATAAAGGAGGCATTTTTCATGAGGGGTTTTAGGTTCATAGAGGTCTATGCTCCATGCATCACATATGTGGTGAGGTACGAGGGGAAGACACCAGGGGAGAAGATAAGGGAGTTATTCTCTGTGTGCATGCCGAAGGAGACAGCTGATGAGAGGAAGGCAATTCCAATAGGTGTTTTCAAGAGGGAGGACAAGCCGGGGTATGTTGAGATGTACTCTGAGTACAGGAGGTCGATATCATGAGGTCTGTATGCTTCATAGGTAGAGGGGGACAAGGCGTTGTCTTCTCAGCTGAAGTTCTCGCAAGAGCTGCATTTCTTGAGGGGAAGTATGTTGCACAACTGCAGAGCTATGGAGCTGAAGTAAGAGGCGGCTCTGTCATGGCCTATGTGGTGATAGATGAGAAACCTATAGAAAACCCATTTATAGAGGAGTTTGATCTCGTGGTTCTGCTGAGCTATCCGGAGGAGTGGAAGTACGTTGTTGATAAAGGAAAGCAAGTGGTGTCAGATGAGTCCATTGGAATTGGCACACTCTTTCCATTCATAAGGCTTGCCAGGGAGAGGAATCTGAAGGAGAACTCCATAGCTCTTGGGCTTGTCTCAGCAATGGGATATGCAAGCTTGGAGTTCATTGAAAAAGCCCTTCCCAAGGGAAAGGAGTTTGAGGAAAACCTGAGAGCTGTTAAGATTGGGTTTGAGGAGGCTAAAAAACTATATAAGAGCTCTTCTCAATGCCTCTAGATCGAACTTCGTGTGGGAGC
>ERZ1669248.487-NODE-487-length-19323-cov-38.799668_pt1 | contig 19323 bp, 16 predicted proteins | sample MGYA00579296_ERZ1669248 | MGnify/ENA primary metagenome ERZ1669248 (study PRJEB41166, sample SAMN08046057) | hot springs metagenome | biome: hot spring; feature: neutral hot spring; material: thermophilic sediment; isolation source: thermophilic sediment from...
ACCTTTAAAATTTTCAAACAATGTTATAAAATATAAACACCTACACTTACCTTGGAGTTTATATTGCAATACACTTATCTAACTGAAGATATAAGGCAGAAGATTGATAAGTATTTAAACACGTTTCCAGTGAAAGAGCAGGTTATCATACAAGCTTTACATCTTATATACTCAAAGTATAGAGATATAGAACTTCCACACATGGAAGAGCTTTCAAACTACATACAAGTGCCATTAAATCAGATAGAAGGCATAGTTCATTTTTACGATATGTTTAGAGTAAAAAGAAACGCAAGACATCACATCAGAGTCTGTAAAAACCTACCTTGCCACATAATGGGCTGTAAGAAACTGTTAGAACTTTTCGAAAAACTTACAAACGAAAAAGCAAACGAAGAAAGTAAACACGGTAGATTTTACATAGAAACTGTAGAATGTATAGGAGCCTGTAGTATAGCTCCAGCTTTTATGATAGATGATGATTTATACGATGGAACAAAAATAACAGAGGAAAAGTTAAATGAGATACTATCCAAATATACCTGATTTAAACGCTAACAGCTCAATTAACTTACTTTTAAAAAGAGCTAAAGAAAATAGAACTGTAGGTATAGAAGAGTATGAAACAACCGGAGGATACTCTGCTTTAAGGAAGGCATTAACAAGGTTTAAACCGGAAGATATAGTTATTATGGTAGAAGAAAGCACTCTAAGAGGTAGAGGTGGAGCTGGATTTCCTACCGGTAGAAAGTGGCGTTTTGCCCTTGCTAACCCAAAGCCAAGGTATCTGATATGCAACGCTGACGAAAGCGAACCGGGAACCTTTAAAGATAGAATAATAATAGAGAGAGACCCACATCTTTTGATTGAAGGAATGATAATTTCCGGTTATGCTTTGGGAGCAGAACTTGGATTTATTTATATTCGTGGTGAGTATCCTGCCGGAGCTATGATACTGGAAGATGCCATAGAAGACGCAAGAAAGAAAGGTTACCTTGGTAAAAACATCTTAGGAACAGATTTCTCTTTTGATATTTTGGTTTACAGAGGAGCTGGAGCTTACATATGTGGTGAAGAGACGGCTTTAATAGAAAGTCTTGAAGGAAAGAGAGGCCATCCACGATTAAGACCCCCGTATCCGGCTAACGAAGGACTGTTTGGCAGACCTACAGTAGTTAACAACGTAGAAACACTTGCCAACATACCGATAATCGTAACTTACGAAAATTACTATATGAATATCGGACCTGCAGGATACTACGGTCCAAAACTCTTTCCTATAAGCGGTAAAGTTAAAAAGCCCGGCGTTTACGAGTCTACTATGGATATAACTCTTAGAGAGCTTATAGATATGGCTGGTGGTATGAGAGATGGTAAGAAGTTTAAAGCAGTATTTGCAGGTTCGTTAGGTATTTACTCAGAAAAAGAGCTTGATGTGCCTATGGACTACTCTCCAAAAGGCTTTGGTGGAACTGGAACCACTATAGTTTTAGATGAAGATGACTGTATAATAGATTCGTTGATAGTTGTAGCAGAGTTTTTCGAACATGAAAGCTGTGGAAAGTGTACTCCGTGTAGAGTTGGAACATACGAGCTTTTAAACATTTTAAAAAAGTTTCAAGAAGGGACTGCAACGGAGCAAGATATTAAGTATTTAGAACATCTTTGTGAAAACATTCCGGTAGGGTCTATATGTGGCCTTGGATACTCAGCTCCAAACGCCGTTAGAGACGCTCTTAAAAAATTCAGAGATGAGTTTTATATGCATATTGAGAAAAAATGTCCTGCTGGTGTATGTTTTAAGAGTTAAACGTTAAAGCCAGTAGGCTTTTATGTGTCCTTTTATCCAGTCCCATAGTATCTTCTTTGCTGTTCTGTCGTAATCTACTTCTCCGCCGCTTACTTTGTAGTTTAGCTTTTTACCTATTAACTCAAGGGTTTCAAGAGGGTCCTGTGATACTTTTATTTTGTAAGACTCTTCTAAGGCTTCCTTCCTGTTTTGGATTATTTTTTCTATAAGTTTTACGGCAACGTCAGCTGGATTTTGAAGTTTGTCTGGAATGTAAGAACCTTTTAATGCCAAGTCTTCTTGAAACTCTAAAGTGATTATTCCCGGTGTGTCTATAAGGTAGATGTTTTCATCGAGTTTAACGAGTTTTTCTCCGACGGTCATTCCCGGTTTTGGTGATGTGGTTGCAACTTTTTTCTTTTTTAACGTGTTTATAACTGAAGATTTTCCTACGTTTGGATAACCTAAGACTCCTACCTTTACTATAGGTTTATCTTTAGACAAATCCTTTATTTTTTCCAGTAAATTTTTAACTCCAATGTTTTTATGAGCTGAAAAAACAACCACTGGAAAATCTTTTTCTATCTCAGAGATGGCTTTATCTAAAAACTCTTTTGGCACTAAATCGGCTTTGTTTAAGACAACTATAAGGCTTTTATTCCTTTCTCTTGCCAAAGATTCAACAACTGAATTCCTTGTTAGTAGTGGTATTCTCGAGTCCACAACTTCAAGGACTATATTACTCTCTGTTAAAACCTTTTTTGCTATGCTTTTTTCTCTAAGCCACTCTCTTGGTTTTTCCAACTTTTTACTCCAAACTTTTTATAAAGTTTACTGCTTCGTCTTTTGTTTTTATCTGTCCTGATAACTGTGCTAAAATAAGTTTTTCTTTTATCTCTCCAACTTTTTTGGAAGGTTCAAGGTTAAGTAATCTCATAATCTCACTACCAGTTAGAAGTGGTTTATCAATTATTTTTCCTAAATAATTCTCAAAGTAATGCTTTTGAACGTAAATTATGTAATCTTTCATATCTTTATTTATACTTAAAGCTAAAATAAATCCGTAAACTGCTACACTTTTATACTTATACCAAAAAACGTTAAGTTTTGTAAAGTCAAAAATTTGATTTTTGTAAAGTTCTAAAAGTTCTAAAGTTGATTTTCTTACATCTTTCATAAAGTTGTAAGCTTTATCTGGAAGGAGTAGTTTTTCTTTACACACTGATGAAAAATCATCTTCTTTTAGGTTAAAGATGAGAGAGTTTAGTTTTAAAAAAACAATGTCGTTAAAGTTTTGATACAAGTATATATTGCCAAGGTTTTCTTTTAATCGTTCGTCTAAGAAATCAAGTTTTTTTTTAGTATCTCTTCAGTGTTTTTGTAGGTAGATATATCTTCCAAAGTGTTAGATACTATGCGAGATAGTAGTTTGTTTTTTTGTAGTTTTTCTAATGTAGCGTAAGAGTTTTGGTTTGATATTATTTTTAAAAGTTCATCTCTCACTCTTTCTTTAGGTGATTTTTCTACAAGGTCTGGGTTTTTTTGGACAAACTTCTCAAATTCTTTATCAAGATTAAAATCAAGTTCTAAAGCTAATCTGTAGCCTCTAAGTATCCTTACAGGGTCTTTTATTATGTTTTCGATGGATATAGGTCTTATTATTCCTTCCTGTAGGTCTTTGAATCCGTTGGAAGGGTCTATTAAGGTTGTGTGAGAAGCACTTAATCCAGAAGTGTCGTCAAAGTTTACGGCTATTGCGTTTATGGTAAAGTCTCTTGCCATCAGGTCTTCGATTAATCTGTTTAGTATCTTTTCTTCTTTTTCTTCGTATGTTAAATCTGAGTTTAGTATATCTGATATATCAAGGTATGAAAAATCGAACCTGTAGTTGTAGCTATCTTCTTGGAATATGAAGGTTGCTACTGTTTTTTCTTTCTCAAACTGAAATATGGAGCCGTTTATGTATTTCTTGAGATTTTTTGCTACTTCCATAGGTGGAGCCGTAACTATAAAGTCTATATCTATGTTGTTGCCGATGGGTCTGTTTATTAGTCTATCCCTTACCCATCCTCCTACTATAAAGCAGAACGAACCTCTTGGAAGAGCTTTTGCTAAAGTATCAAAGTAAGAGTTATAAAATAAAAGTCCGTGGACATAACTTTCTTTTATTTCTAATTCTAACTCTTCTCCTTTTTTCTTGTTGAATATTTTTTGTAAAAATCTGTCTATTCCAAGCATTACACTGCCTTGTATATATCTACTTCTTTTTTAAGGTTTTCGATAAACTTTATTAACCTTTCGGCTTTATCTATCCAACCTTGGATTATATCCTTTGTTTTAGGAAAAGTCTCTTGCAACTCTCTGTATTGAGCTATTTTCATGTTTGTATACTCTATCAAAAGGTCTAAAAACTCTTTCATTTTATTTAGTTGTTTTGCGTAGAAGAATATGTCTTTTAGCATCTCTTTTCTTTCTCTTGAGATTACTTGCACTCCCAAAGTTAAGCCGATTTTTCTTATATCAAACCTTGATAGGTATATACCACTTTTTGATGGTACTGTTAGGATTTTTAGTATTCTGTCAAACTCTCCCTCTTCTTTTAGAAAGTCATACTGTTGAGCAAACTTTTCGTTAGTCATAAAAGGGTTTCTCATAAGGTCTTTTTCGTTGAACATTTTTATACCTCTTTTGATTTTTAGAATTATCTATTTATTATAACTTTTTATGGGAGTTTATCAAGTTGAGGAACTCTTCTTTTGTTTTTTGACATTCTAAAAACTTTCCAGTTAGCTTACTTGTAACTGTTACAGAGTCTGGGTTTCTTACTCCTCTCATAGCCATACACAGGTGGACCGCTTCCATAACTACGGCAACTCCCTTTGGTTTAAGTTCTTTTTCTAAAAATTCTGCTATCTCTGCCGTAAGTCTTTCTTGGACTTGTGGTCTGTAGGAAAACTTATTTACAACTCTGACTATCTTTGAAAGTCCACACACTTTCTTATCTGGAATATAGGCTACGTGTGCTTTTCCAAAAAATGGAAGTAGATGATGTTCACACAGCGAGAAAAACTTTATATCTCTTACAACTACCATCTCATCGTAGGTACCTATCTCCTCGAAAGTTGTCATATCAAACTCTCTAAAGCTTTCAAACTCTTCCCACATTTTTGCAACTCTTTTTGGTGTATCCCTTAAACCTTCCCTGTTTGGGTCTTCTCCTATTCCTTCCAAAAACAGTCTTATTGCCTGTTCTATTTTATTTTTGTCTATAGCCATAATTACCTCCTTTATTTTTTCAACAGTCTTTGAGTTTCAACTTTCATACATTTATCAATTACAACGTTGTATCCTTTCTGGTTTAGTTCTTCTGCGACTTCTGGGTTGTAGGTTCCCGGTTGAAACCAGAACGTTTTAAATCCTTTCTTTAAAGCTTCTTCCGCCGTAAAAACTACGTCTGCTGGTCTTCTAAAAACGTCTACTATGTCTATCTCATCTGGAATATCAAGTAGTGATTTATAGACTTTCTCTCCCAGTATCTCTTTTCCTGCATATTTTGGATTTACAAAGTAGAGTTTAAATCCGTAAGATTTTATAGCTTCACTAACAAAATAGCTTGGTCTTGATGGGTCTTCAGATATTCCTACAACTGCAACGGTTTTACTGTTTTCTAAAACTTTCTTTATCTCTTCATCAGTTTTCAGTATAGGCATAGTTATCCTCTCTTTCTTTTCCTACATCTTTTAAAATGGCTTTAATAACACTGTTTATAGGTTTGTCTGTTTGTATCTTAGCGTGTATGTAGTTTCCAGACAGACCAACTTTATAGTTTTCTTTTTCGGACACTATTAAAAATTCAAGTTCTTTGTCTAAAAATCTCTTTCTAAACTCTATACTTTTTCTTTCTCCGATTTCTCTCAAAATTCTGGTTCTTTCTTTTTTTACGTGAGGTGGGACTTTGTCTCCCAGTTTTACTGCTGAAGTGTTTTCTCTCATAGAGTATGTAAAGACGTGTAAGTATGCAAAAGGTATATTTTCTACGTTTCTTACTGTGTTTTCAAATGCTTTATCGTCTTCTGTAGGAAAACCTGTTATAATGTCTGTTCCGATAGCCGTTTCTGGACGTTTTTTTAGTATCTTTTCTACTTTTTCTACATACTCTTTTACTGTGTAGTTTCTTTTCATATCTTTTAAAACTTTATCATCTGCTGATTGGATAGAAAGGTGAAAGTGTGGTGCTACTTTTTCTTCTTGAGTCAGAAAGTCTATCAAGTTATCGTCTATTTCGTTTATTCCCATAGAAGAAAGTCTAACTCTGTAAAGCCCTTCTATTTTAACGATATTTTTTAGAAGGTCCAGTAAATTGCCTTCTTTATGGTCGTAGCCATACTGTGAAAGTTGTGTTCCGGTTAAAACGATTTCTTTGTAGCCTCTATCTACCAGTATCTTTACTTGGTTTATAACGTCCTGTATTTTTGCACTTCTGACTTTACCTCTTGCAAAAGGTATTATACAGAAAGAGCAAAAGCTGTTGCATCCTTCTTGGACTTTCAGAATAGGTCTTGCCCCTTCGTAAAAGGTAGATATGAAAAACGTTTTAAAATCGTTTTCTCTAAAGATGTTGTCTATGAAAACTTTGTTTTGAAATTTCTCATTTATGTAGTTTTCTACGATTTCAAACACTGCCGTTTTATGGGAATTACCAATAACTAAGTCTATCTCTTCCATACTTGCAAGTTCTTGTGGAGATACCTGTGCATAGCATCCAGTAGCTACTACTATGGCGTTAGGGTTTCTTTTTTTTGCCTGTCTGATGGTTTTTCTCGAAGACCTGTCTGCGTCGTTTGTTACAGTGCAGGTGTTTATAACGTATATATCGGCTACAGACTCAAAATCTGTAATATCGTAGCCTTTTACGGCAAACTGCTCTTCCAAAGCCGATGTTTCAAACTGGTTCATTCTACAACCAAGAGTTGCAAAGGCTACTTTCAACTTTCTATTTTCCAATTTCATCTACGGCTCTTTCTAAATCTCCGTGTTTTAAAATCTCTATTAGTTTATGTTCGTCAAAAGCTTTTGTCAATCTTTCGCCAGTTATTAGGTCAAATATGTAAAAAATTTCCTCTCCATAACTTCCTACAAAGTAAGTTCCTCTACCTACTATAACTCCTGCTAAAACCGACGATTTAAAATCTTCTGTAAGTTTTTCTCCTGTATGAACGTTGTAAATAGCAAACTTTCCGTTTCTCTTTCCCCAAAAGTAGATACTTTCTCCAGTTAAAGCGCCTCTATCTCTTATCTTTTCGAAAAACTCAGTTTTCTGTCCTTCCAGAGTAAAAAGTGCTTCCATCTTGTTTTCTTCCACTTTGTAGAAAGGTGATTGACCTTTTACCAATCCTGCAGTGTGTATCCAAGTGTGGTAAGCAGTTTTTCTTTCAAAGTTTTTATCGTATATAGCCCATTTTACTTCTTTTAAATACTTTAAGTAATCTGGTTTATCTTTTATTATCTGTTCTGTAGCTAAAAAGTAGTCGGACTCTTTCTTTGGAAGACCAACGTTAAATACGTAACCGTAGTTTGGAGACCTTTTCTCTGTGTTCTCTAAGTAGAAGTAAAGCTGTGTTTCTATTAATTTCATTCTTTACCTCGTTATACTTTTCAAAGGATTTTACAATAAAGTTGAAATTTTTAGTATGTCAAAAAGCAGGTTTTTAAAAGTCAAACGGAATAGTAAACGTATATTCGAAACTTCTCGTGTTGTTGTCGTAAAATCTACTTGATAGTGAGCTTCTTTCCGTTATTCTATAACCTATCTCGTAAAATCCATACTGGTTTGTAGTTAACGTAGTAGAAGTTGATAAAGGTTTTGAAAAGGCAAGGTATATCTTTCTTGTTAGATACTTTTGAACGTAAACGTTAAGGGTAATACCTTGGACTGGGTTGTAAGTAGGTAATATATTAACGTTGAATCCACTACCAAACAATCCTTCTTCTTCTTCAGATGATTTAAACGGTGAAAATAGTTTTGCTACACTTCCAACTACCGAGAATAATCCAGAAGAGGCAAGCTGTTCTGGAGATTTTTTAATGAGTAAAAGAGTCAGTATCTCGTCTTTTGATTTTGGTGGTGTAGAGAAAAACTCATACTTTAAGTTGTTTGCTGTACCAAAAACGTTTATGTAAATGTAAGTTCCTGAAACATTTGTAGATAATCTTCCGTTTACGTATGTTTTACTATCAGAAAGTTTTACATCTACAAAATCAACGTTGTATTTTGTCTTTAAAAACTCAACTTTACCGTAAGATACTCTAAAGTTTCCGTTGATTAACGGTTTTTCGGCAGTACCTTTTACATCAAAATTTCCATCTCCGTATACTCTTCCCCAACTTCCTTCTATAAATACAGGTGATAATGTGGAAAGTTTTACGTTTAGGTAGATATTCTTAAGTATCGGTGGTTTTTCTACTGACTGTGTTTTTTGACTAAAGTAATCTGGTTCTATCTTTACTTTTCCTGTAGTTAAGGTTTTAGAATCGATGTATATTTTATCTTTGACTAACTTTATATCAGTTTTTGTTGATAAAACTCCGTTGTAGATGTTTTCATACTTTACAGGTAAAAGTTCAGAATTAACTAATACGTTCCCTTCTTTAGATTTAATGTTGTAAACGCCGTTTATGACTAAACTACTTTCCCCATAGGAAGACCGTGTGCTACCTTTTATGTCTATGTAAAGGTTGTTTTTTAATGTTATGTCAAATTTATCGAAAGATAAGATGTTTGTTATGTAAGGTGTTCTTAAACGTAAATCTTCTCCGTAAAGTTTGAAAGAGGCTTTTTCTAATATGTCTTGAGGATTTCCTTTGTAAGCCAAGGCAAACTTTAACTTTCCATCTACGTTTACATACTGGATAATCTGAGATACATACTTTCTGTCTAAATTTCCGTAAACGGAAAGTTCTAAGTAGTTTTTATCTATGTCATATAAAAATTTATCTACAGTTCCTATAAAAGCCCCTGTAAAAACTTGCTTATCCGTGTATACTTTTTTATCGTAGTAGTTTACCTTTAAATCTGAGAAGGTTATTAAAGGTATATCTTCCTCTTTTACCAGTAAATTTTTAACGATTAAAGTGCCACTACTTTTCTGTAAATCCGTTTTATCAAAGTTAATGGTTATCAAAGACTGTCCTAAAACAACCTTAAAGTTTTTTTCAGAAAAGTCTATTTCTTTACCGTATGCTAAAAGTTTGTTTTGGTCTCCTTTTATATCAAAGGAAAAGTCAAGTTTTTTATTATTTTTAACAAAACCGTTTAAATTACCTGTATAACCGTTCAAACTTCCGTTTAATTTCAAGTTAAGGTCTGCGTAAAGGTTGTTTTTGTCTTCTAAGTCTAATTTAGATAGTAGATTAAAGTTTTGATTTTGTAAATTGTAGTTTCCGTTGACTGACAGTTTGAAAGATTTAAAATCGTTTAGACCATTAACTTGGGCGTTTATGTTTAGTTCTTTATTAACAAGGTTTACCTTACCGTTGATGCTTTTAACTGTTTTATCTTTGATGGTTAGATTTTCTTTGTAAAAGTTTAAGTCGATTTTGGTATCTTTGGGAGTTATACTTCCAGAAATATCTGCGTAGATTGTGTTATCAATGTCTTTTAGATAAGCTTCTACATTTTTTAGGTCTAACTTTAGGTTTAAATCTTTCTTAACAAGACTTAAAAAAACACTTCCATCTGCAGATTTAGGAATTACTTTTTCAAAAACTTCCTTCGATTGTTTAAGTAAGAAAGGATAGACTAAAGATAAATCAAACTGCTTTGTTAGGTTAACTTTCAGGTCTAAATTTTCGTTTGGTATGTCAAAGGATAAATCCGATGTTAAGCTACTTTTATTATCTTTAGCGTTTAGTTTGATTGATTTGTTTTTAAACTGGAAATTGTAAATTAGATTGCTTAGGCTTATCTCTTCGTAGGAGAAATCCGTAGCTTTTCCGCTAAACTCCATAGATATATCATTTAGATTTCCGTAAATCTTACCTACTGCATCTAAAGTTGATTTTATCGGAACGTTTTTCAGAAAGATAAGATTCTGTAAAACGAAGTTTTTAGCATCAACGTTAAAGTTAAATGATAGTTTTTTAGTATCGTTAAAATCTTTTAAGTCTCCATTTATAAAAACAGTTTGGTTTTTATCTAAACCTTTTAGGTTTGCTTTAAGTAGGTAATCTTTTAGGAAAATATCTACAGTCCCAAATATATTTGAGTAATAAAGTCCGATAGCCGTAAAGTTTTTAGCGTCTACTTTTACATTTGCTTGCTTTTTATCTACAAAGTAGTCTGTCTTTAGGTCTAACTGTGCATCTAAAGAGTTTAATATTTCATCTTTTTTAACAGGTAAAACCGATAGAAGTTTTTTTAGGGAAGGTATATGGCTTTCAAGATATAACGTCTTTGTTTTATCTACATAATCAAAACTTCCTTGAGACACTTTTATATCGTATTTTCCATTTAGTTTAAATCCGTTGTCATCTTTCATATCTGCAGAAACAAAAAGGTCTAAAAGCTGTATATCAGGAGATTTTAAAGATGATACGTTAATTTCACTGTGTCCTTTCATAATAGTTTTTTTCTCTTTTTCAAGAAGTTTTAAGTTAGTCTTAACGGTAGCATTAAAAAGTTGTAAATTCTTTTCGTAGTCTAACTGTTTTAAGGTTGCGTTTAGTTTAATATCTGTATCCTTTTTCTTTTTAAGGGATAAATCCCCATCTAAACCGTAGATGGTTATTGTATCGTAGGTGTAAGTTGGAGAGTTAATTTTACTTTCAAGTTCTATACTTTTATCTTCAAAAATAAGTAAATCTTTAATGTCTGCAGTGATAGTTTGGTATACGACTTTTACATTTTTGACTTGTATTCGTTTTGGAAAGATTTTTAACTGGTATCCTTGTAAAGGTAGTATATTTAGATTGTAAGCTGTTTTTTCTTTTAAAAACGTCAGGTCAGGTTTTGAGTTTAAAAAAATAATGTTTTGCTGGTTGTAAAGGGATAAATTTTTTATATCAAGGTCTAAATCTTTTTCTATATTCTTTACTTTAAAATCTACGTTTTTTACATCAAAGTTTACGTAGGAAGTAAAAAGGTAAAGTGGAAATATAAAGCTAAACTTTTCGGAAGGTGGAGCGTTTAAATCGTTAAAATACTGTCCTGATAGACTTTCAACCTTTAAATCTACAAAACTTTTAAATTTCAGTAAATTAGACAGTTTAACGTCTGCATAGACATTTTTTAAATTTACGTTATACTCTTTTTTATCTGTTAGGTTAATGAAACTACAAACAACGCTGCCATTTTGAATTTTACAGTCGTCCTGAACATAAACGCCAAACTTTTTTAAAACATCTTTGTAGCTTGATACCAAGAAAAGCAGTATCAAAAAAATGAGAGTAAAGAAAAATAAGATAAAAAAAGCTTCAGTAAATATTTTAAGAGTTAATTTTACATAATTACTTTGTAGGATTTTTTTTATCTTCATAATAGTAAATTTTAGCATGACTTTTATACGTTGAGTGAGAAATTAACCACATAAATGCTATATTTTAGAAATCAAATTATATTAATACTTTGGGATTTTTTAAACAGGCTCCCAAAACTCTAATACTTTGGAACCGTAGGGTCTATCTCATCAGACCAAGCTAATATTCCACCTTCTACGTTTTTTACTCTTGTAAAGCCATTTTGCAAAAGCCATAAAGTTGCCTGTAGGCTTCTATTTCCACTTCTACATATAATGTATATATCTTTATCCTTAGGAAGACTGTTTATAACCCTTGGTAAACTCATAAGAGGTATAAGCATGGCTTCTTTTTCTTTTATTCTTGAGTAGTTATATTCCTGTGGCTCTCTAACGTCTAAAAGAATGAAATCTTCACCCTTGTCTATTTTTTCCTTTAACTCCTTAACTGATATATGTATCTTCTTATAGGTTTCTTTGTCTAAAAACATTTTTCCTCCTTCAAATTTATAAAGTATCTTTATATTTTAATATACAAAAAAGCTCAAACTATGAAAAATCTCAGGTTTTTAGATTATAATTATTCTGTATTAAAATATAGGGGGAATAAGATGAAAGCAGTTGTAATGGCGGGAGGATTCGGCACAAGAATCCAACCTTTAACAAACAGTATACCAAAGCCTATGCTTCCAATCTTAAACAAACCTATGATGGAACACATCATAAAAAAAATAAAAACCTTAGGTATTACTGAGATAGTTATTCTCTTGTATTTCAAGCCTGAAGTTATTCAAAACTACTTTAAAGATGGAAAAGACTTAGGCATAAAGATAGATTACGTTCTTCCAGATGATGATTATGGAACGGCTGGAGCTGTAAAAAAAGCTGCCAAGTATCTAAACGAAAGATTTATAGTCATAAGTGGAGACCTTGTTACAGACTTTGATTTAAAAGAGATAATAGGATTTCATGAAGCTGTAAAATCCAAGTTAACCATAACTTTAACTTCTGTAGAGGACCCTTTACAGTTTGGTGTTGTGATAACTGATAAAGATGGTAAGATACTCAGATTTTTAGAAAAACCCGGCTGGGGAGAGGTATTTAGCGATACTATAAACACTGGTATATACGTAATAGAACCAGAAATACTTGATTACATTCCAGATAATATACCCTTTGACTTTAGCAAAGACCTTTTTCCAAAACTTATGAAAGAAGGAATAACCCTTTACGGCTACAACGCAAAAGGCTACTGGAGAGATGTAGGGAATCCAGAAAGTTATAGAGAAGTAAACAAAGATATTCTTCAAAACAAAGTGAAAATAGATATAGAAGGAGAAAAAATAAACTTTGATAATGGAGTCCTTTACACAAAAACCACAGACCTACCAAACGACTTAAAGATTCATGGAAAAGTAGTTTTAGACCAAAACGTAAAAATCGGAAAAAACTGTTATTTAGAAAATGTAGTTATTGGTAAAAATGTGTATATAGGTGATAACGTTTATTTAAAAGACTGCGTTTTATGGTGGGACTGTAAGGTAGATAACAACAGTAAAATCGTAAACGGTGTAATCTGTAATAACGTTGAGATAGGAAAAAATGTAAAAGCGGAGCATGGTGTCATTATAGCCGAAGGAACTGAAGTTAGAGATAACGTCCAATTTGAAAAAGATGTGATAGTATGGCCAAACAAACTGATAGAAGAAGGAGCCATCATAAGTAGCAACCTAATATGGGGAGATAAATGGAAAGCTTCCATCTTCGAAGGAGGAAAGGTCTCCGGAAGAACAAACATAGAACTTTCTAACGAAATGGCAGCAAAACTTGCGGCAAGCTTTGGTTCTATACTACCGGCAGGAAAGACTATACTTATGTCAAGAGATTACCACAGAGCTTCCAGAATGCTAAAAAGGTCTTTCCTTGGGGGATTACTTGGAGCAGGTCTTGATGTAGTAGATTTAAAGCTAATGCCTATGCCTGTTATGAGATACCTTCTTTCAAAGTCAGATGCCGTAGCAGGCGTCCATTTTAGACAATCACCAGAAAACCCATCTATAACAGAGATTCTGTTTTTTGACAGTGAAGGACTACCAATAGACACAAACACAGAAAAATCTGTAGAAAGGATATTCTTCAGAGAAAACTTTAGAAGAGTAAACTACAACCAGATAGGAGAGATAAAAGATGACCCGATAGCTTTAAAATCCTATAAAGAAAAGTTTTTATCTCTAATGGACAAAGAAGTTATCCAAGGTCATAAATTTAAAGTGATAGTAGACCTTCTTAACGGCTCAACTGCAGTAATCTATCCAGATATAATAAACAGTTTTTCCATAGAAAACATAATACTAAACGCTTACTTTGACGAAAAAAAACTATCTCAAATATCAAACCTTCACAGAAAGTCAGCAGAAGAAATATCCAAAATGGTTAAAGTCCTATCTTTAGACTGTGGCTTTATAATGTATCCAAACGGTCAAAGAGTAGTTATAATATCCGATGAAGGAGAAATACTGTCTCATGAAACTGCCTTACTATCAATCCTTTACCTGATAGATAAAACCGTTAACAGACAGGTTAAGGTTTACCTTCCAGTTTACGTTCCAGAAGTTATGGACGATATGTTTGAAAACATAATAGTAGAAAGAGGTAAATTTATTGGACTAAAACACAATTTCTTAAAAGATTACTACTTTTTTGCAAACCTTGAAGGAAACTACGCTTTTACCGATATGTCTTTTAGCTACGATGGAATGTTTACTTCTATAAAACTTCTTGAGATGCTCGCAAAAACTAAGATGAAAATATCACAGGTACAGAAAATAATTCCACCGCATACCTTTATACATAAGATAGTTGCCTGTCCTTCAAACTTAAAAGGAAAGATGATGAGAAAGTTTACAGAAGAAGCTATAGGAAAAGACTCATCTTTTATAGATGGAGTAAAGATACACTTAGACAGAAGAACGTGGATTTTAATGATTCCAGACCAGTATTCAGACAATCTACACCTTTACGTAAACTCAGATAGTCAAGAAAAGGCAGAAGCTACGATTAACGAATTTGTAGAAAAAATCAACAGATGGATTGAGGAAAAATGAAAAAACTTTACCTCTGCTTTCTTTGGCATATGCACCAGCCCTACTACAAAAACCCTTACACCAACCTTTTTGAGATGCCATGGACTTTTTTACATGCCATAAAAGACTACTACGATATGCCTTGGCATCTTTCAAAACACCCAAAGATAAAAGCAACCTTTAATTTAGTTCCATCTCTTTTAAAACAGCTTGAAGAATACATACAAAACCCACAGGTTTGCTATCTTCTAAACACTTTAGAAAAACCTGTAGAAAAACTTACACAAACAGAAAAACTCTACCTAACAGATATACTTTTCAGTGCAAACTCAAAAACTATGATAAAACCTTTTGAAAGATACTACCAACTCTACTTAAAAAAACATTCAAAAAATTCAACTTTTAACAATCAGGAAATTTTAGATTTACAAGTCCTCTTCCTTCTTGCTTGGAGTGGAAACTACTTACGAGAAAACAACAACACAGTAAAAAAACTTATAGAAAAGAAAAAAAATTACACCCATCAAGAAAAGTTAGAACTAATAACAGCCCTAAAACAGTTTATAAAGGAAATTATAGCATTTTACAAAGACTTAAATCAAAAAGGACAGATAGAGATATCTACAACACCTTACTACCACCCTATACTACCGTTACTGATAGACATAAATACAGCGAAAGAAAGTTTACCAAACGTAAATTTACCAAAATTAAAGTCTGGCTTTAAAGACGATGCCGCTTTGCACGTAAAAAATGCAGTAGAATACTACGAAAAAATCTTTGGTAAAAAACCAACAGGATTTTGGCCTTCAGAAGGTAGTATAAGCAACGAAACCATAAAACTTTTTAAAGAAAACCTAATACTTTGGACAGCTTCAGACGAAGATGTCCTTTTTAACAGTATAAACGATAGAAAAATAGAAAACATATACAAAGTCTATAACTACGAAGGAGTAAATATATTTTTTCGAGACAAATATCTATCAGACGCTATAGGTTTTAGATACCAAAACTTGGACCCTAAATCTGCTGTTAAAGACTTTATCTTAAGATTAAGCTACATATACGAAAGAACAGATTTTAACCCAGTGGTAAGCGTTATACTTGATGGAGAAAACGCTTGGGAGTTTTACGAAAACAACGCAAAAGACTTTTTCCAAGAACTTTACACTCAGATTTCAGAACAAGATTGGATAGAGACAACCACTTTTTCCGAAGTTTTAGAAAAAGACATTGTAGTAGAAAAACTAAACTCTATAAAAGCAGGAAGCTGGATTTATGGAAATTTCTCTACTTGGATAGGCCACCCAGAGAAAAACACAGCTTGGGAGTATCTTTCAGAAGCAAAGCAAATACTGGAGTTTGAGAAAGAAAACAAAAATTACGATACTGCTAAAAGTTTTCTTTTTGTAGCAGAAGGAAGTGACTGGTTTTGGTGGTATGGAGATGACCATTTTAGCCATTACGCCGACAAGTTTGACCTACTGTTTAGACTAAACCTTCAAAAAATCTACGACTTACTTGGTAAAGATATACCATCTAAACTCCAAAAACCTATAAAAAAACTCTACAAAGAACCCATAATAAAAAGACCTTCTTACTTTGTAAAACCTACGATAGATGGCTATGTATCAAACTACTTTGAATGGCTATCTGCAGGAGAGGTAGACCTTACCTACGATATGTCTTCAATGTCCTTTGAACCTATTTTAAAAAAGCTTTACTATGGATACGATGAAGACTACCTTTACCTAAGAATCGATGGTAAAGTAGAATCAATAACAAATAAAGGATACACTCTTAAAGTATTTTTCTTATCAACCTGTGAGTTTGAGATTGAACTACCTTTAAAATCTGAAATAACAGAATTAAACGGTATAAAAGTAGTAGCTAACAAAGTTATAGAGATAGCTATACCACTTAAACTTTTCGATTGTAGAGATTTTGACATATCCTTCACTCTTACGAAAGATGGAAATGTAGTAGAAAAATTACCTTTATACAGTGTTTTAAATTTAAATATATCAGAAGATTTTTCTCACGACTGGTTTGTGTAATGAGTAAAGTAAATACTATGATAAACTTATCTTACAAAGAAGAAATATCGGAAGATACACTTGCCGATTTTATAAAAAATTTAAAAAATTTCGACGACGAAAGAATGGAAGTGCTTTTTACAGAAGTGCCTATAACAGACCTCATTCAATGGTGTTTGCAAAAAAACATAGATTTTGAGACATTGAAAGAGTATTACGAAAAGTTTATAAAAACAAAAGGTTTGAGAAATCCATATTTAGAAGGTTTTTTTGAGATATGATACACTGGAAAAAACTTCTTAACATTGCATACGAGATTTTAAATGAAGCAAATATACCATTAACAGAATGGACTTTTGGTGGAGGAACAGCTTTATCTTACTTCTACAATCACAGAGAAAGTAAAGATATAGATATATTTTTTCATAGTGCCCAAATTTTAACCTACGTTTCACCAAGGCTTAACTCTAAAGCAGAAAAAGTATCCGAAAACTACACTGAACAGTCTAACTTTATAAAATTATATATACAAAACCAAGAAATAGACTTTATAGTAGCACCAAACCTTACTGGGATTAGCCCAAAACTTGTTAAAATAGAAAATATGGAGTTGTATATCGATGACCCTGTTGAAATCATTGCAAAGAAGCTTTTTTACAGACCAGAAAGCCTAAAAGTTAGAGATATTATAGATACTGTAGTGGTTTATACAAACAACGAAAACCTTACGAAAATCTTAAAAGAAAAAAAGATAACCATAAAATCAAGTTTGATAAAGAAAAGATTAGAAATCATAAAAAGCAGTCCCGATTTGCAAAAAGTGTTAAAAAATCTTAATCTTAAGATAACAGATTTTTCATTTGAAGAGTATATCAATATTTTTGAAAGATTTACTGGAGAGGTGGAAAATGGTTAAAGTTTTGTTTGGAATACACTGTCATCAACCTGTTGATAACTTTTACGAAGTGGTGGACGATGCTATAAACAAAGCCTACAAGCCGTTTTTAGAAACTGCTAAAAACTATCCAGACTTTAAGTTTTCAGTTCATTTTTCTGGCTGGCTTCTTGAATACATAAAAGAAAACGACAAAAATCTTTTTAACCTTATGCAAAAGATGGCAGAAGACGGACAGATAGAGTTTTTCTCTGGAGGTTACTACGAACCCATACTTGCATCTATACCGTCCGACGACAGAAAACACCAAATAAAAAAGTTAAACAAGTTTATAAAAGATAACTTTGGTCAAACACCTAAAGGTCTTTGGCTAACTGAAAGAGTTTGGGATAGTAGTATCATTCAAGAATTGGTAGAAAGTGAAATAGAGTATGTTATAGTTGATGATTACCATTTTTTATCAACTGGTTTTAAGAAGGAAAGCCTTTATGGATACTACATTACGGAGTCAAACGGCTACAAGATAAACCTTTTTCCTATAGATAAAAATCTAAGGTATATGATACCGTTTAAACCTGTTGAAAGAGTTATGGAATATTTAAACTCTATATCTAACTACGGTTTAAACCCTGCCGGCATAATATTTGACGATGGAGAAAAGTTCGGTGTATGGCCTAAAACCTACTGGTGGGTTTACGAAAATGGTTGGTTAAACAGATTTTTAGAAATCTTAACTTCTCAAGAGAATATAAAGCCAGTCCTTTTCTCAGAGTATTTAAAAGAAGAAAAACCCCTTGGCATAGCATACCTTCCTATAACTTCATACCAAGAGATGGGAGAGTGGAGTTTATTTGCAGAAGATTTTCAAGAGTTTGAACATTTAAAAGAATTTTTGATAAACAACTCTATGGAACATTACGTTGAAAAGTTTTTAAAAGGCAACATATGGCACAACTTTTTAGTAAAGTATCCAGAAAGTAATAGAATACACAAAAGAGTTTTAGACCTTTCAATATCTGGAAAATCCCACAAAAAAAGCAAAGTATTTTTAGAAAACCTTATGAAAGCCCAGTTTAACGATGTGCTTTGGCATGGTATATTCGGCGGCCTTTACCTACCAAACCTTAGAAACAACGCTTACAAATACATCATAAAAGCCGAAAAAGAACTTGAAAAACTTGCCAAAAGTCCAAAAATTCAAGTAAAAGATTACGACTTTGACGGCTACGAAGAAGTTAAAGTAATAACTGAAAATCTTATAGTAATCTTTGACTCAAAAGAATCAGGTCAGTTAACAGAGTTATCACTTAAAGACAAAGAGTTTAACTTTCAAAACACACTTACAAGAAGAAAAGAAGGCTACCATCAAAACCTATTAAACCCAAAAGTCAGTCAAACAAACGAAGAAGGAATAACCACAATCCATAACGCCCAACAACAGATAGACCCAGAAACAGTAAAAAACCTTTTAATATACGACTGGTATACCAAAAACTCCTTTATAGACCATATAACTGACGATAGCTTTAACCTTGATAACTTCTACACCTGCACCTTTAGAGAATACTCAGATTTTGCAAACCAGCCCTTTAACCTTGAATACGTAGGAGAAGAAATAGTTTTTAAAAGAAAAGGAGGAATTTACAAAGATACAAAATACGACACAACCATTACAAAAACCTATAAAGTAGATAAAAACCAAATAGAAGCAGTTATAAAGATAGAAACCGATTATAAACAGGAGTTAAAATATGTATGTGAGTTTAACTTCCACTTTGCACATCTACCAGAACATCTAAAACACCCAACTTATCATGGAAAAGCAGATACGTTTAAAATTTACGACCCTTACACCCAAAAAACTATCACATTTAAGTTAAACAAACAAGCAGACATATTTACTTATCCTATAAACACCGTAAGCCAATCAGAAAAAGACATAGACATAACCAACCAAGGATTGACAATAGGCTTTGCTATAAACTTTAAAGAAGAAGAGGTTGTAAAG
>ERZ1669248.488-NODE-488-length-19239-cov-9.670559_pt1 | contig 19239 bp, 16 predicted proteins | sample MGYA00579296_ERZ1669248 | MGnify/ENA primary metagenome ERZ1669248 (study PRJEB41166, sample SAMN08046057) | hot springs metagenome | biome: hot spring; feature: neutral hot spring; material: thermophilic sediment; isolation source: thermophilic sediment from...
TATCGTTGCCTATAAGCTTCATCCTAGCATACCTGTTGGCATACAACGTTTTAGCGTCGGTTCAACCATAGAGGTGATAGCATGAAGAAGGTTAGAGAATATCTCGAAAAAACCTACAACTTATTGGCTGACCTAGTCGCTGAGCTACCACCAGAGCCTCCACTACCATTAATAGGATTAACAACAATGCTACTACTGATACCGATACTATTGAAGCTTCTAGGGATGTGAGATTATGAAGTATAGACCGCTAGAACTAAGAATGAAACTATATGATGAAGTGCATAGTCTTAGAAACCTTGGACTATCATACAGTCAAATAATAAAAATGATTCAAGAGAAATATGGTGAGAGGTTAACGATAACACATATAAGTCGATGGTTAAGAGATCTCCATAGTCCCTGTGGAAGAGAATTGATAATGTTGGATGACGTCAAACCGTCTAGAGAACTGGCAACGATCATTGGTACGAGAGCTGGAGATGGATATACATATATAATAGAAAAGGAACATAAATATGTAGTTGGTTTAAAATGTAAAGATGCTGACTATGCTTTAGAGTTTGCTAGATGCCTCGAAGTCGTTACAGGATCAAAACCATATATTGGAAAGCAAAAAGATGGACTCTACGTTGTCGAAGGATATTCAAAAACATTATATGAGTTACTGAAGAAGCCGTTAGACATTAAGAAGCTAAGATATTATATTGAGTATAATGTAGAGACTATGACAGCATTTCTCAGAGCATTCTTCGATAGTGAGGGATGTGTAGATAAGAACGAGAAGATACTTGTTTACAATACAGATCTAGACCTTCTCAACTACGTTAAACAACTATTACTGAAGTTGAATATAGAAGTAACAGGACCACATCTAATAGCAAAGAAAGGGGCACCGATCTATGATAGGAAAAAGGGAAAAACATATTATAGGAAGGAAGATGTTTACTATCTATATATTCGAGTAAACTCTAGAAGAAGGTTTGCTGAACTCGTTGGTTTCACTATAAAGAGGAAGATGGAGAGACTGATGAAAGCCCTTAACCTCTCCCACCATTCTTTTTCCTTCCTTAGTATTCTAAAATGTCTTACGCCATGCTCTGAAATAGTGCCAAGATACATTACATCACCATCACTAGAAAGATATACAGCTGACTTAAGTTCAAGAAAAATTCTACCCGGCCTATTACTTAAGAGATAATCAAACCTAGAATTATATCTAACTATTTCTCTTCTCTCTATTTCATATCCATGAAGTCATAGAATCTTACCATACTCTCCCTCAATTCATTTATTAAGCAGTATGAAAATTTACAATGGTATACAGTTTTAAAAATATGATGCTCAAATATCGATACGGGAATAGAGTTGGTGAGAGGTCAAATATGTATTCTAGGATAAGAAAGGTGAGTAATTTGATTGGATTGTGAAGTTACCAGATCATGTTCGTAAAAGTGATCTTCTCTTTCTCTCCTGTTTTCGTAACTTTTGCAGGTGTATAGAAGTATACTTGAGATGCACCAACCCAGCTAAGTAGAGGCCAATCCTTCAGTGAGGGATCAGAAGATGCTATGACGTTTAGTGTTATCCCGTTAAATCTCCATTCATCGATCGCTAGACTTGATTCATAGAATTCTTTATTGCTTTTTGTGAATAGAGTCTTTTTAGAGATTTCAGGTAGGACTTTCAAGGGGTTTACAGCATCTTCCGGTATTTCTGTTTTTTCTGGAATGGCCTCGATTAATTCTTTGAGTTCTTTTTCTCGGATCTCAAAGTATTCTGGTTTGCTAATTGCTGTGTCCGCCCATCTACCCATTCCAACCGGTATCGTTATTATGCCGGGAGCGGTAGTTGGTTCAACTAGAACCGGAGTTTCCACATATCCGTTAGGAGTCTCGATCTTTACTATGTCTCCCGTGTCTACTCCTAATCTAGCGGCGTCTCTAGGGTGAAGCACGGCATAGTTTCTCGGCATTATTTGTTTCATCCAGTAGTAGAATTGACTCCTATGCTTCGTGTAGAGGGGGCTTCCAGGCATAATCACTAGAAATGGGTAACGATCTTCAGGCCATATTTCTCTGAGCGGTGTACCTTGAAGCCATTTTTCAGTCGTTTTAGCTTCTATCGGAGCATATGTTGCCGGTGGAAAATATTTAGGTCCACCATAAAATCTCTGTCCAGTAACACTATTCCTAGTCATAGCAAGCTTTTCGTCCCAGAATTCTAACAACGTCCTCTTCGGTTTCCGCTTTACGACGCCGTTTTCATCGTATGACTCATCATATGATGTAAAGACTCCGCCCCTCGCCATCGCATACGCTATCCAAGGCCACTCACTGGGTACTATGTCCTTGAACCTTGCTATCCAGTAGTTTTCCTCCACAAATTTCACGTCGTCGACAGGTACTTGTTCAGGTATCAACCCTTTCTTAACAGCGTCTACTGCTCCATTAGCGTAGACTCTCATTATATAGTCCCATATGCTGTGAAGAGGAAACCATTTACCTTCATATCTTGTCTCCTTGACCCCGGGTATGCTTCTCTCTCCATAACCTGGGGTTCCCAGCTTCTTAGCTAGATCTATTAGAAACTCCCATAGGGAAGAATAACGTGGATATCCATTTGGATCCTCTCCTATCTTCATCGTCATCGGCGGGACAACAGGTACTCTCCAAGCCTCAGCATATCTAACCCCCGCGCTGGATGCATAGAGATACTGTATTCCAAGGGTCCCGGTCTCTAGATAGGTTGTATCTGGAATTATGTAGTCGGCGTAAAGGAATGTCTCATTAATGGTTGTGGTTATTGCAACAAAGAGTGGAAGTTTTTCAGTATCTCTTAAAACTTTTATGAACTTTATGCCAAAGTTAGCTGCGAGGACGGGGTTTGCGTAATACATGAATAAGGCTTTAACGGGGTATGGGTACCCTTCATCTATTCCAGCAAAAATCTCTGTATAACTTTCCTCCGGAGTTAGGGGATACCAAGGTCTTTTAGCCGGGTAAGCATTACCATCCCTCTTTAATCTTACCCAATATTCTAAAGTGTCTTCGTAGGCTACGCCATGTCTATCTATTGGTGGTCCCCACTTAACAGGCTCCCCGAAATTACTGGGACCGGTATTGTATAGTGCTCCGTTATAGTTTGTTGTGTCCGCTCTCGCCATAAGTCCACCTCGTCTATGGTAGTTGCCGATCAGCAGGTCTAGGGTTCGGTATGCCCAGACCGAGTATTCACCATTAGGCTGCATCCCAACACCTCTATGAATATAAGTGGAGGCTGCTCTTCCAGCATTGGTGAAGTCGAAGGCCATACGAACCACCGTCTCCACTGGTACACCACAGATTTCACACCACTCTTCTATACTTCTACTGAATGCTTCGTCTTTCAATATTTGCAGAGCGGTCTTAACCTCGACTTCCTCGCCTGTACTTAGTTTCACCTTACCTGCATAGAAGAGTTCAGCTTCATCCACAGTGTCGTAGGGGACCAGCTCACCGTTATAGACCACGACATATTGATTCTTTTCACCCTTACCTATGTCGCTCGCTCTTAAGAAGGTCCCCCCTCTCGGATGACCATCCTCAGTTATCACAAGCCATGTTGCATTAGTATAAACTATCTCGCCCTTCTTCTTCGCAGACTCCTCATTCGGAGACTCGAGGAATATCTTATTGTATCTTCCATTTTCTATTATCCATCTTACCATCGCCATTGCGAGAGCTGCATCCGTGCCCGGCTTTATCGGGACCCAGATGAAGTTTCCGTTACAGTCCCCTCTTGGTGCAACAGGATTTACATAATATACTTTTAACTCGCCTTCGGCAGCTCTCTCTATGATTAATCCCTGTCCCGTGGCGCCAGGATGAAGCCGGCCAATTTGGGCTCCAGCCATTATTAGCACCTTTGCTCCTCTTACATCAGGATTTATATCGGTGTATCCAGCCCATATCCTGTTTCCAGCGTAATAGCCAAGCTGACAAGAAGAAGTATGCCTTAACCAGTTTATACTTCCTATCGCGGCAACCCATCTTTGACTGAAGTCATCGCTGTGACCCTGTCCTCTCCCTCTTACGAAGACTATTTGGTTAGCTTTTGTTCCTAGGTCGGGTCTATCAGGATCTATAAGTATATCGGAGAGGGTTAGCCCCTTCGTATTCAGCTCCGCCTCCCATTTAGACTTAAACTCCTCAATCTTCTTCCTCAACTCATCAAATGTTAGATGGGATGAATTGGACAGTATCTGATTTACATCTTCCTTCATTCTGCTTAGTATATTGTTTGGGTCTTCAAATCTCGCATCTCTAAGAACTCCATATGTGAATAGTTCTCTTATACCTGGCAAACGTTCCCCGGTCTCTTCTATAACGCCACCATTTACTATCTCATCTATGAGCTGTTCCCAAGATATTGTTTTCCATCTACCGCTCCCTCTCGGTCCAGCTCGCTTCAATGGTTTTACAACCCTGTAGGGGTCATAGAGATAATGTATGCCGTCTTGACCTCTAGCGCAGAGTGTCCCAGTATATTTTAGGGATTCGCGTGCTGAAAAACTGTAAGGTAAGGGATTATACCTTTTTATCTGCTTCTCTGGTAAGACAGCTCTATTATAAACATGGTAGGGGTTTCCCTCAATCCTCTCAACTATCTGAACACCATTAACATTGATTATTCTCACTCTTATTCCACATCTTACATTGCATCCTAGGCAGCTACTATAAACGTACCTGACCTCTGGTCCATCTATTTTGTCAGGTCCATATATTGTGACGCTAGGTCTAAGGATCTTATCAACTGTACCATAGTATCCATAGATAAAGGTTCCTAGGGATGCTGCAGCAATGATGCCTTTAACTACTCTTCTTCGATTATTAGCCAACCTCCTTCACCTCTAGTGGGAACAGTGAGGAAATGATTACGAGAAGGAAGATCGCGAGAGCGATGGGCGAGGCAGTCTTGAAGAGCCAATCCGCTGGCAGATGTAGCTCGAAAACCCCCATTCCAGTCTTCGAGATTAATTGACTATTCATAAGGATGTTCCATTTATTGGCTATGGTGCCTGCGAAAGCAACCAAGGATACGAGAATGCTTATCACTAGGAAACGTAGAGCGATGAGAGATAGCACGAATGATGTTATTAGAAGCGCTATTACTATAAACATCCAAGATGTTATTGTAGTGAGACTTTGAATGATGATCGAGTCATCGAACCAGAACCACCATATACTGAGTTGAAGCGCTGTTAGAGCACTGACTGATAGAGAGCCAGCAGCATGAACTTTCAGGAGCGGCTGAATAACCTCTGCCTCCATCCGCCGCCTCCTCCAGATAAAGTAAACCAGGATAGCTATTGCTGTCGCAACAACGAATGTGTCAGCAAAGTATATTACTGGCAACATCACCCAATTTCTCCAAACAAATGACCATGTCTGCGATATTAACAGGGTTGATGGATAAAGCCCCCAAAGAGTAGCTGGTAGAAGTAGAATTATAGCAATTCCTTTAGTTATGAGGGAGAGTTTGTCATATTTCTCTCTAGAATCCACTCCTAAGGAGAATGCTAAGTAGAGTCCTTTAAAGCGTTCAACCTCCTTCGACTTCAAATACATTGGATAGGAGAAGTAGAGTAACATGAATACTATGGAGAGAATTAATGCAATTATCCACAGGATGCTTTGGAAGGCTATCAATGAAATTCCAGGCGTCGTGTAGGTGGGAGAGATATGGGGTATTGAGAACAGTAATGGAGCCTTGTGGGGAGAGCGCAAGTCTGCTAATGGCCCCAGTAAGACTACTGAGAAGAATGAGATGCCTAGGATTAAAAGTAGGGGAATAGTTTTCTCAAGCTTCTTAGTCAAATATCCGAGTGAGGCCAGGATCAGCAAGTCTGCTCCGGAGACTAGTAATGTGTAAGCAAATAGAACTGGCTCCCAAAGTAATGGTGTTGCAGCCTCATTAGGGTAGAAGTATTCTATCATCACCTATCCGCCTCCTTTGGAAGATTGATATAATATATTTGGGGATTTGCATTAGTATAGTTCTTTAATGTTTGGGTTGGTCGAGTATCTATGATGTTCTTCAGCTCGCTTTTCTCTGTGAGGGAACCGAAAATTCTTGCTCCCGTTGGGCATGCTTCAACGCATGCTGGCAGGAGATTCTTTTTAAGTCTATGATCACAGAAGGTACATTTATCAGCTGTTCCTTTAATAGGATTCATGAACCTCGCACCGTAGGGACATGCTTGAACACATGCACCGCATCCTATACACTTTTCATCGTCTACTAGGACGACTCCATTTTCATCTCTATATGTTGCACCAGTAGGACAAGGCGGCAGGCATGGAGGATTTTCACAATGATTGCATTGTTTAGGCACAAATATCACATTTCCCTCTGGTTTAACGATCCTCTCAACCCATGTTCTGAAATAACCTATCGGAACATTATTCTCTCCAGCGCAAGCCGCGACGCACGCCATACATCCATAACATTTTGTTACATCTATCACCATAGAATACCGCTTTGACATTTTTTCAGCTTTCACGGAAGCTAACGGCAACGTCAAAACAAGGATTGCGGATAATTTTATCAAGTCTCTTCTATCCAATTTTTCGTAAGCCTCCTTATCTTAATCTTGAAAGAAAAATGACTATCACCTGTATTTTAAACATTTTCAGTAAGTTCATGGGCACTGACAAGTTTTATTTAAGCTTTTATGGTTGAAGGTCTATGGCCTCGTTCTCATATTACTCTGAGTGATGTATGTCATCGATGTTATTCTAGACTCCTTCACTAGACTCTTCAGATCACATAGGTATCCTCCTATTGAGAAGCTTTATTCAATCATCTTATTCATAGCTGGGTTAAGTTTGAGGGATGTCTCTGAGAAGCTCTGCTTAACATATGCTTCTAGAGACTCTGTGAGGATATGGGCTCACAGGTTCTCTTCTCTATTCAAGCCCTCCAGGAAGGTTAGGAGGCTGATTACAGTAGATAAGACTGTTCTGAAGGTTAACGGTCAGCTCTACTATATTTGGGCAGCTATAGACGTAGATACCAACGAGATATTGGCTGTACATGCTTCTAGGGGGATCCCCAACACGATTAAATCTCTCAAGAAGGTATTGGATTCATGGGATGGTAAGCCAGTCATAGTAGTTGATAGAGAACCATGGTATAGATGGGCATTAGAGAAGCTCGTAATAAAATACTTCCATGAAACATTCGGTAACAGGAATAAGATTGAAAGATTGTTTAGAGAATTAAAAGATAGAACGAAGAAGTTCTGCAACAATATTAACGCAAAAACAATTAAATGCATAGAAGAGATAACAACAGCAATAGCGCTGATACACAATATAATCAAGGTAAGAAGCGGGGAGGTAATACTAACTTGACAGTACCAAGTTCATGGTATGAATCTTTATTTACCTAATTAGTTAACTAATCATTAAGGAGTAATCCATAAATATTCAAGGAATCCTTAAAGGATAGTGGAGTATCTTGAAAGCTATAGTTATCGGGTCTAAACCATTTGTTTCAGGCTTCAGGCTTTCAGGCGTTGGAGGAATAGAAGTAGACTCCCCTGATGAATTGTTGAAGGAGGTTGAGAGGAATATTGGTAGAGAAGAGATTGGATTAATAATATTGGATGAAGATCTTTCTAAGTATGTTAGAGATAAGATAAACAAGATTAGGACGGAACACGCAATCCCCCTAATCTACGAGCTATCAGGCATACGTCTTGAAAGAGAGAAGATAGATTACAGAGCTGCTCTCCGCAAGATTCTAGGAGTCTAGTCTTCCAGAATCTTTCTAAGTATTGAATGAATATAAATTGTAGTCCTGAAATATAGAATCGAGGAGTGTTGTGTATTGTCGTTAACGGGTCTAGCCAAGGTGGTAAATGAAGTTGCTGAGAAGATTATAGATAATCTTGAATCATCCTTCCAGGAATTATCCACAGAGATTAAGAAGATTATTGAGAGAGAACGTGAAGAGACTTCGAGAATAGTTGATGAAATCGTCGAGCAAGCAGATAGGCGGAGCGAGATGATAAGATCTAGAACTCTCAGCTTAACCCAGGTAAGAATTAGGGGGAGGAAGCTTGAAGAACTTGAGAAATGTGTTGAAGAAGTTATCAGTAGGGTGTTAGAAACAGTAAAGGAGAAATCAAGTAGAAATGAGTTAGATGCGTATCTAGAGAAGATGCTGGAAGAAGCAGTAGATATAATAGGAGTTGGAAAAGTAAAAGCTTACACTAACCCATCACTCTTAGAGAGTTTAAAGAAAGCGTCAGTGAAGATATCTAAGAAGAAAAATATTGAGATAACAGTTCTAGACGAGCCGGTTGATACAGTTTTCGGAGTAGTAGTGAGGAGCCATGATGACTCAGTCAGCTATGATAACAGGATTGAGACAAAGCTTGAAAGATTAAAACCATACATAAGAAGGAATGTGGCCTCACTACTCTCCTGAGAGAAGCTGGGAAATTCTTATTTTCTATCTCTGAAATATTTTAGACAGGATGAATGATGTAGGGGTAAAACGTAGGAGTAGTATCCTGGTTGAAGGTGTAGAACGTGCTCCTCATCGCGCTCTTTTAAGAGCTCTTGGATTAACTGATGAAGAATTCTCTAAGCCTTTAATCGGCATAGCTAATTCATGGAATGAAGTTGTTCCAGGTCATATCCACTTGAACAAGGTCTCCGAGAAAGTTAAAGATGGTGTAAAAGCCGAGGGGGGCACACCACTCGAATTCAACACGATCGCTGTATGCGATGGTTTAGCAATGGGCCATGAAGGTATGCGTTTCAGCCTTGTCAGCAGGGAAGTAATAGCCGACAGTGTCGAGATAATGATAGAGGCTCATAGATTCGATGGCTTCATCGCTTTGTCAAGCTGTGATAAGATTGAGCCTGGTATGATGATGGCTATAGCTCGACTCAACATACCTTCAATATTCTTGAATGGCGGCCCAATGTGTGCTGGAAGACTTGGAGAAAGAAGACTGAGCACTGGAGACGTATTCGAAGCAGTTGGGAAATACTCTTCAGGAAAGATAACACTTGAAGAATTAAAGCTTATAGAGAAGTATGCTTGCCCTGGAGCAGGCTCATGTGCTGGATTATATACGGCAAACACTATGGCCTTGATCTTTGAAGCCCTCGGAATGATGATTCCAGGTGCTTCCACTATACCTGCAGTAGATTCTAGAAGGCTTGAAGCAGCATACAAGACAGGGTTAACATTAATGAATATGGTGGAGACAGGGCTTAAACCCTCAGACATACTCACTTTCGAAGCATTCGAGAACGCTATCACAGTAGATGCATCTATGGGTGGGTCAACAAACGCTATCCTACATTTACTAGCTATAGCTAGAGAAGCAAAAGTTAAACTAACAATAGAAGACTTTGATAGAATCTCTAGGAAGACACCGTACATCGTGGACTTGATACCTGGAGGAAGACATCCTGTAGAAGACCTTGACAGGATTGGAGGTCTACCGATAGTGATGAAGAAGCTTCTAGAAGCAGGGCTCATAAACGGTGAAGCGTTAACAGTAACTGGGAAAACAGTCAAAGAAAACATTGAAGCATTTGAGCCTCCAGTAAGAGAGGTTGGAGAAGTAGTTAGAGAGCCAAGCAGCCCAATATCCAAGTATGGGTCGATAGCGATCTTGAAGGGAAACCTAGCACCTGAAGGGGCAGTCGTGAAGATAAGTGGTGTAAGCATCTTGCATCATAGAGGTGAGGCCAAAGTCTATGATTCAGAAGAAGAAGCATTTAGAGCGGTTATAGATAAGCAGATAGAGCCTGGAGACGTAGTCGTAATAAGATATGAGGGGCCACGTGGAGGTCCAGGGATGAGAGAGATGCTTTCAGTCACAGCAGCTATAGTAGGTCAAGGTCTCGGAGACAGAGTAGCCCTCATTACTGATGGAAGATTTTCAGGAGCTACAAGAGGTTTAATGGTTGGACACGTATCCCCTGAAGCAGCAGTAGGAGGTCCAATAGCAGCCTTAAGAAACGGGGATATAATTAAGATAGATGTACCAAGTAGAAGAATCGATGTAGAGTTGAGTGAAGATGAATTAAGGAAGAGGCTTTCTGGATGGTCTCCACCTAAGCCTAGATATACTTCAGGGATACTTGCTAGATATGCTAAGTATGCTTTATCAGCGTCTCTTGGAGCAGGCTTAGAATAATTACTTCTCAAGAATCTTAGCTGAAGCTCTGCTAACTCTTTCAACGTATTCTCTGAAAGTGTATACTCGGAGGATCTCGTAGACTTCTGAAGTAAATCTAAGAAGTGGAGAATAGTATTCTTTTAATACTGTTCTTCCATCTTCTTCTATGTAGAATTCTATTCCTTCTTGGTCAATGTATGGTAAGGGTGGAATATAGGGTGTATCTATCCAAACGTATTCACGGGGGACTCCAGCTTCTTCCGCAATCATTTCTTCAATATTCTTTATTACTTCAGCTTTTCTAATTATGTCTGCATGTTTTTTCATCTGGGTTACTCTATACTCGTATGCAACTTTAGGGAGGACTCTCCTCTCAATGTTTCTTAAAACTTCTCTTGTTCCCTCTCTTTGACGCATGATACACCATACAGTGAAATCGTCATGGCTAAGATATTCTTCAACGGTCATACTTGAGAAATCTAATAGATCTTCAATCATCCTAACACCTCTAAGAAACATTGTCTGGGCAGCTCTAACGGTGTGATGGAAGTAGATGTTCATGAAGCTTTGATACCGTGCGATAGCTAATTCCTCGACGACGCCTAAAGCTCTAGTGCTTAATGCAAGCCTACCATTAACTAGTTTACTCGTATATATTATCCTAGCAACATCTATTACACCGTAGAAAGCCCCCGTAAAATACGAATCTCTAAGTAGGAAGTCTAGTTTATCAACATCTACAGGTCCACTAATGATGCTTCCAAGAGGATCTCTCTTCTCAAGTATTGATTTAACATCTTTAACATCTATATTGCATTCCTCGATAATGCTGGATAATTCATTATCTTCTTCCAGTATCTTCAAGGTCATGTCTTCATGAGTTAATCCTTTCTCTCTAAGCAGTGTTTCTAAGAGGTGTGAATAAGGTGTGTGTCCTATGTCGTGAACTAGCCCTGCGATAGTTAATACTTTAAGCTTATACATATCCAAGCCGAGTCTTTCACCGAACATTTTAGCTAAATGCATGCATCCAAGAGAGTGATCAAATCTAGAATGCCGTGCACCTGGATAAACTAAGTAAACAAAGGGTAACTGAGTAATCCTCCTAAGTCTCTGAAAAGCCGTTGAATCAACAATCCTTAACAAGTCTTCATCCAGAACGATATATCCGTGAACAGGATCTTTAACAAGCTTAAACCGATCCAACCTAGACCAATGAATATTTAGCTAATGTAGGATATAAAAGAATACTCTCTACAGAATTTCAATCGGAAGTATTGAAGGAAAAATAAGGGAAAGGTGAAGTACAGCATCTCGAAGAGTCTCTGAGTTAATGTTTTACTATCCATCAGAAGACTCATTTAATGAGAAGTAAAATTATATACCTCTTAGACATTTTTTATTACATGGTTAAAGGAGGTTATCTTGGAAAAATTCTCAGAGTTGACTTATCTCGTCAGAAGATATGGTATGAGCCTCTTCCAGATGATCCATTATTGAGAAAATATGTAGGTTGCTGGGGGCTCGGCCTAAAACTCCTCTACGATATGTGTCCTCCAGGAATACATCCACTAGAGCCTGAGAACCCACTAATATTCATGACAGGTCCACTTACAGGGATACCAGGCATCCCCGCAGCCAACAACACTACTTTAACTACTCTTAACGGGGATACCGGCTTCACAGCTGGTAGATCTCATACACATGGATGGTTTGGTCCAAACTTGAAGTTTGCGGGATATGATGGGTTAATAATTACGGGAGCTTCTGAAGAATGGGTGTATCTCTGGATTAAAGACGGTGAAGTAGAGATTAGAGATGCTAGGAAATTCCTGGGTAAAGATACTCATGACACAGAAGACTTAGTTAAACAGGATGTAGGTGAGCCGAAAGCAAGTGTAGCAGCTATTGGACCAGCTGGAGAAAACCTATGCCATGGTGCATTAATAGAGAATGACAAGAATCATTCATTCTCACATTCAGGCGTGGGCCGTGTCATGGGTAGTAAGAAGCTTAAAGCTATAGCTGTGTACGGAACAGGGAAAGTTCCAGTATATGATGAAGAAAAACTAAGAGAAGTTGCGAAAATGTGGCATGAGAATTTATTCAAGAGTGATGTTGCTAAAGGCTTAGCGAAGGGAGGAATACCTAGAGATGAATATAATTACGCTAAGTCTATGTCTATAACATCCGCTAAGAATTTCCTAGAAGTAAGCCCGCCACAGTGGGGAGTGGGGATGTCTAAGCATAAGATAACACCTAAACCATGCTTCGCCTGCCCAATAGCATGCAGCTATGATGTAGAGATAGTGGATGGACCCAAGAAAGGATATGTAGCAACACCTGCAGGTGGAGGAGAAAACCTTGAAGGAGCAGCATCAATAGTAGGAGTATATGATAGTAACTGGGTCTTCTACTTGATAGATTTATGTGATAGACTCGGCTTTGAATCAAGTACAATAGGATGTACTATAGCATTATGCATAGAATGTTTTGAGAAAGGCTTACTGAAGAAAGAAGACATAGACGGTATAGAGCTACGTTGGGGAGACCCTGAACTAATAGACAAACTCCTACATATGGCTGCGAAGAAAGAAGGAAAAATAGGGAAGCTACTCTCTCTAGGACCTAAAGGCGCAGCTGAATATATAGGTGGAGATGTATGGAAATATGCTGTACACATTAAGGGGACGGGGATGAATCTACATGATTGGAGAGCGGCCATGGGTATAATGCTTGGACAGATAGTTGGAGGAGGCTCTGGATGGCCTGCACCCGCAGCTGATGCATGGGCTACAGAACCAGACGTAGGATATCCAGAATATGAAGACCCTGTTAATCCAAGGCTTAAACCATTAGCAGTAGCTAAGACATGGCCTAAAAAGTATTGGGACGACTGTAATGGTACATGCTGGTTTGCAACTTGGGGAGTCCCTGGAGCATTAAGATTTACCTCGGGAGCTGTGGCCGCAGCTACTGGATGGGACTTCACAGCTGAAGAAGCACTACAAGTAGGTGAAAGACTAGTACATCTTGAAAGAGTATTCAATATAAGACATGGGCTGACAGTAGAAGACGACCTATGTGTTTCACCTAGGATAGTTGAAGCTCCACCTAGCGGTAAGGCTGCAGGTAAAGCCATGGCCCCATACGTTGAATGGATGGTTAAAGAAACATATAGGCTTCTAGGATGGGATGAGAAGACAGGTAAACCATTAAAGAGTACGTTAAAGAAAGCTGGACTAGATGAATACATTAAAGACGTCTGGTAAGCTGAGACGAAAAATCTAACTTATACCTTTTTATTTCTTTTTCTCTTAATTTTATAGGAATTTTACTGGAGGATCTCTGTTATGAAGTTGCTGCTTGAAGGCGTTAGAGTGTTAGATTTTACAAGAGTTATGGCTGGTCCATTTGCAACAATGCTGCTTGGCGATCTAGGAGCAGACGTGATTAAGATCGAGCCTCCCGGTGGAGATGATACGAGAGGATGGGGGCCTCCTTGGATAGGCAGTGACTCAGCATACTTTATGAGCGCTAACAGAAATAAGAGAAGCATAATTATAGATTTAAAGAAGCCTGAGAGCAAGGAGATTATCAAGAAGCTTGTCGAGAAGTCGGACATAGTAGTAGAAAACTTTAGACCGGGAGTAGCTGAGCAGCTGGGCATAAGCTATAGCCAGCTCTCAAGAATAAACCCTAAAATAATATACTGTAGTATCTCAGGCTTCGGGCAGAGTGGTCCATACCGTGATAAGCCCGGATATGATTTAATTGCTCTAGCGATGAGTGGGCTTATGAGTATTACGGGTGAACCTGATAGACCTCCAGTTAAGTTCGGGGTTCCCATAGCAGACTTAACTACAGCAATATTTGCAGCTCTCTCAATAGTGTCAGCACTATATTGGAGGGAGAAGACTGGTAAAGGTCAATATATAGACATGGCCTTGCTGGATGTTCAAGTCCTACTGTTGAGTCATCAAGCATTCAATTATTTTGCTACAGGTGAAGAACCTCAAAGAATGGGGTCAGCGCATCCAAACATTGTCCCATATCAAGCGTTTGAGACAAGCGATGGATACATAGTAGTAACAGTTGGAAATGAGAAACTCTGGGAACAGTTCTGCAAGGTTATAGGTAGACCCGATTTACTTGTAGACTCTAAATTCAAAACAAACGCTGATAGAGTAATCAATAGGAGAATACTTATAGAAGAGTTAACCAAGATATTCAAGTCTAGAACTACAGATTATTGGATGGAAAAATTAGAGAATGCAGGGATACCTGCAGCACCAATCTTAACCATAGGACAAATATTATCCAGCGAGCATGTAAAGCATAGAGAACTAGTTCTTGAGATAGATCATTCTGAAGCTGGAAGAATAAAGATGCTTGGAACACCTTTCAAGCTATCTGAAACACCTGGTAAAGTCAGAACTCCACCACCGACCAAAGGTCAACACACATATGAGATTCTTAAAGAACTAGGATACAATGATGAAGAAATAACAGCTTTAAAAAACAAGCATGTAGTAGAATGATCCCGTCTCCCAATTAAATCTCCTCAGAAGCTATAGTTAGATTACCTTGTTCTTTAGATACTTTGCAACTTCTCTAACTATCTCCTGGAACACTTCTCCAATACTTCTAGAAGCATCAACTATCTTTAATCCATCTATTTCAGCTAATCTTAGATATTCTCGTCTGACTTTCTCTAAGAATGATTCTTCTTCAAATCTAGTCCGATTTCTCTTGACTCTGCTTAACCCGATCCTCGGCTCAAGGTCTAGGAGTATCGTTAAATCAGGTTTGAGGGCAAACTTATTTATCTCTTTGACCCATTCAGGATCACTTGTCGTAACAGTTTGATAAGCTAGAGAAGAATAAACGTATCTATCAGATATGACGACGTACTCTTTCTTGATGTATGGCTGGATAACTTTATTTAAGTGTTCAAGTCTGTCTGCAGCGAAAAGCAAGGCTTCAACTCTGGGATCTACGCTCTTTTTTCTAGCGAGACTTCTCAGTATTCTACCTATATCTCCATTAGTGGGTTCCTTAGTGTAGATAGATTTTACACCATGTTTATTCAACCATCTAACTAGTTTTTTTGAATGAGTTGTTTTCCCAGACCCGTCTATCCCCTCAATAGCTATGAAGAATCCTCCGCTTTCCATAATATCTCAGTGAGAAGTAGTCGTCCAACTATTTTAGCTTCTAGGTTCCATTAAATCCATTGATAAAGAGTTTGCTTAAACCAACCTGTTCTTTCATGCTTTTATCTTTCATCAATGCATCGAGAAACTCATCTAAATCTGAGTAAGCTACACATACATAAGTGTCTGCTCCACCATAATATACTAAGAGTTTTCGATCTTTTATTGTGGCCCCGCATGTATAGGTAACTCCAGGCTTAAACCCATTATACTCATAAGAATTTTCCGGCTCAATAACTGGAAAACTTGAAGCATACAGTACTTCTTCTGGATTCTCCAAGTCTAGAAGCATTACACCTATCTTGTACTTCCAGGGTTCCTTCTTACTTAATCCATGGTAGAATAGGAGCCAGCCCTCACTTGTCCTCAGTGGTGGTGCTCCTGGACTCTTAATCCTGCCCTCCCATCCGTTAGGATTAGAGTTAGGTATGTGGTTGCTTTCAACATATAGATTGTTCCTGAATTCGAGGTCGTCAAGGTAGGCAATCTGGATTTTCGGTGAGATACTATGGATAATAGCGTATCTCCCATCAATTTTTTCTGGAAACAATACGAAATTCTTATGAACCTCGTTTGGATTTGATATTATCTTCTCCTCTCTCCAATTCCATCTTCTATCCATGAAGTTATCTATAGATATTGATGTGAAGGCAACTCTTAATCCATCTGGTCCAAAAGCATTGTATGTTACGTAAATCTTGTTGTCTTCTTTCATCATTACTATTCTAGGGTCTTCGCATCCACCGTATCCTCCACCTGATGGGGATGGGTAATAAGAGAGAGCACTCATCTTACGTTGATATATTGGATACGGTGATCTTTCATCTATCATGAATCCATCACTTGAAACAGCGTAACCGAATCTTGATATACCGTCAACTCCAATAGCTCTATATATTATATGGATCTTTCCATCTATGTTCAAGACTCCAGGGTTAAATGTTTGATAAGCTTCCCATGCATATTCAGATCTAGGTTTGATTATCGGGTTTTCTGGAAACTTTCTTAAAAATAGTTTTCTAGAAGCTTCTTCATACCTACGATCTTTCTGGATAGTTTCACTCGATAAGTATTGTTCAACTAGTGATAATTTCGTCTCAATTTTTGTTTTAGTGGTTTTACGGGTTTTCCTCAGAGGATAACGGGTCCTAGACTTTCCTGGTTTACTTTTACTTTTAGACTTTTGCTTTTTCATTTTTCGTCTTTAGTCTCCTGTTCACTGTCTATAAATCGTTTCACATATACAAAAACTTTTTATATCAACTCATATAAAATATACACAATCAAGCCAACCCCCGCTATTTATATAATAAAAGATTGCTTTAGTCATGAAGAATTGTTCTTCCAATATTTCTTCTTGAAGTACATCCATAATAAGTTGAAGATTATATATTTATCTGATAATTTGATATGAAGAGGTTTAGCAGGAACCCGATACTCTACCCCATAAGAGAGCATTCATGGGAAGCTTATGCAGTCTTTAACCCTTCAGTAGTAAGGAGAGGAAAATACTATTATATGCTGTATCGTGCAGTTTCTTCTTCTGAACTATTGAAGAAGCAAGGGTCAAGCTATAGCTCAATAGGTATAGCTAAAAGTAGGGATGGGATCCACTTCTACGACCGTAGAAGATTCATAATCCCTGAGAAGGATTGGGAGCTATTCGGATGTGAAGATCCAAGAGTAACATATTTAGAGGGTAAATACTATATTTTCTATACAGCTATATCTACTCTACCGCCTACTGCAGAAGGTATCAGGGTCGGCTTAGCGATAAGCAGAGACCTAAAACAAGTTGAAGAAAAACATCTAGTAACTTCATTCAACGCTAAGGCCATGGCCCTCTTCCCAGAAAGAATCAATAATAAGATAACAGCAATACTAACAGTCCACACAGATAAGCCTCCAGCCTACATCGCTATAGTCACTTTAAGCGACAATCCTTCACAATGGATACATGAAATGGATGAATGGTATCGTGAATTCATGAACCATGTAATTAAGCCTGATCCTAGAAGGTCCCCACTAGACCATATTGAAGTTGGAGCACCACCGATAAAACTAGAAGAAGGATGGCTTCTCATATATTCCTACATACAGAATTACTTCTCACCAAGGATTGAGGATAGAGTCTTCGGGGTGGAAGCACTACTTCTAGACCTAGATGATCCAAGGAGAGTAATTAAGAAGACCAGCTATCCATTCATGGTTCCAGAAGAATTCTATGAAAAATATGGGAGCGTTCCTAACATTGTTTTTCCAACATCTATCATACGTCGGAAAAATATGGTAAGACTGTATTATGGTGCAGCAGATACAACATGCTGTTTATTAACATCTAAGATTAATGAGATTACTAAAATCATGGATGGTAAATCGGATGAGGTTTTTGAGAGGTTTGAAGGTAACCCGATTATAGAACCTAACCCTGAACATGATTGGGAAAGCCTCTGCACATTCAATCCAGCAGCAATAGAGCTTGAAGGAAAAATCTACATACTCTATAGAGCATTGTCAAGTGATAAGACATCAACTATAGGCTTAGCAGTAACAGAGGATGGACTCAATATTGTTGAGAGACTCGATAAACCAATATATGTTCCACGTGAAAAATTTGAGATGAAGCTAACACCTGGACACTCGGGATGCGAAGACCCTAGAATCATAAGGATCGATGATAGATTATACATGTTCTATACAGCTTACGATAATGTTCATCCACCCAAAGTTGCATTAACTTGGATAACCGTAGAAGATTTCTTGAATAGAAACTGGAGATGGGCTACTCCTAAAATCATATCTCCACCTAACACCGATGATAAGGATGCATGCGTGATACCTGAAAAGATTAATGGTAAATATTTTTTCATTCATAGAGCTGGAGGAACAAGCATAGGCTATGATTACATTGAATCTCTCGAGTCGATTAATACAAAAGAGATGCTAAGTCTGAATCTATTGAATCCGAGAGTAGGAATGTGGGATGGAAAGAAGGTTGGCTTAGCGGCCCCACCCATCCGAACCGATTTAGGATGGCTAGTCTTCTATCATGGTGTCTCACATGACGGCGTTTATAGAGTCGGAGCATTCCTACTAGACTTAGAGAATCCTGAAAAAATCGTTGGTAGAACGCTTTACCCTCTTCTAGAGCCTCTGGAATACTATGAGAGAGAAGGCTACGTGAAGAATGTTGTATTCCCATGCGGAGCAGTAGTAAGAAATGGTATAGTCTACCTCTATTATGGTGGAGCAGATACTTACGTATGTGTAGCGAGAGCGCCACTAAAAGAAATCTTAGAAGAACTAAATAGGGTTGCAGAGATCTCAGAGTCGTGAACCTTATCACTCGTCCTCTCCATATATATTATCTCTCCAGTCTTAGCATCTATTGCGAAGTGTATCTTGAGATATCTCTTCCTCTTGGAGTATCTCTTCTCAAGCCATGAACTATACCTTCTCACTTTTACCCCCGTAGAGTCCAAGACTATTACGATTGGCTCGGGAGACCTCTTCAGACGCTTATACTTCCCTATATCATCTCCCAACCTAATAATCCTCCTCCTAATACATGAGTAGTCTATAGTGGGGAGGGTTGGGAACATCTTCTCGAGAGAGAACGTGAATCCTTCCAACTACCTAAAACCAATAGAGAATATATATCTTATAATGGCTAGGAATCTTATATAGCTTTCAGAAATCTTTTAAGGTCTACCCTTCTCACCATTATTCATCCTCCCCAGCTCAACATTATAACTCTCCACGAAACCTAGATCCATTATAAGCATACCATGCTTAATAAGCTTCTCATCAACCCTCCCCCAACAACCCATA
>ERZ1669248.490-NODE-490-length-19137-cov-10.247773_pt1 | contig 19137 bp, 17 predicted proteins | sample MGYA00579296_ERZ1669248 | MGnify/ENA primary metagenome ERZ1669248 (study PRJEB41166, sample SAMN08046057) | hot springs metagenome | biome: hot spring; feature: neutral hot spring; material: thermophilic sediment; isolation source: thermophilic sediment from...
AATTAAATGAGGCATTGAATCTTTTTCGTTTAGATTTTTAAATGAGGCATTACGTCTTAAAAATTAAAATTTAAACAGAACTTTTTACCTCTTCAGGTGTAGTAAAAAAAGCTACAGCAATCAATATCCAAGCTACCAGATTTATCAGAATTCCAATTATTACAATTGTTAAAATAGTGCCAATGAAATACCACAAACCTCCAGTTCTAAAAAGATTAACCCCTGTATAAGAAGAAAGAAGAGTAAAAGAGGTTTTTAAATAATAGGCACTAATTATTAATAGAAGATAAATTATTATGAAAGCAAAAATAGTTCCGATTCCTATACTTGAAAACATATGAGAAGGATAAGAAAAGGGTCCCATCATAGTAAAAAGCGAGAAAAAAGTTATGCCTACAATCAATATAACTACAAATCCACTTATTATTGCAAGAACAAAAGAAATTAGAGCATTACGAAAGATTTGAGGGTCACTATAAATTTTAGAAAACATATTTAGAGAAATAAGAATAAGAATTATACCTACCAGTCCTGAAATAGCACCTAAATAAGGTGTTATAGTTAATACTAAAAGTATTGCCCCAATTCCTCCCAATAATTTAGATGTTGACAAACTTTCATTCATAAATTTCCCTCCTAAAAGATTATCATGATTGTTTAATTGTTTTGCAAATTTTTATTTTTGTCATTTTCAAACCACCCACTTTCAAAAAATCTCCTATACCCCTGAATCCCTTCTTGAAGCACACCTTCTTATATATCCCATATATCCGATTTTCCTTCTGATAAATCTGCCAGCTGATTCTCCTCTCCTTTATTAAAATGAGAACCAGGTTTTTGCCTGTGTAAAAGTAAAGAATAAGAGAAAGAAATAAAAAGTTTATGAGATCTAAAAGGGGTAATGTCTTCAAATTTAGTAAAAAATTGGGTAAAAGGAGGTTTAAAAGTGGATGTAGAGATGTAGTAAAAAAGTTTTTTAAAGAAATTTAATTCAAAAAGTCTTGTCTTTTCTTTAAAAACCTTCATCTATCCCTCTCATGGAACAGCCTTGATTATTAAAAAATATTATAGAAAAAAATTAAAATATGGACAAGTAAATTTTTTGAATTGAGATTGAAAATCAAAAAATTTTTGTTATATTTGAATATATGAATTTTATCAAAAAAATAGAATGGATAAGAAAATTTTTAGAAAAAAATAATCTTTCAGCCTTTCTTTTTACCTCATTTCCGAATATCTTTTATTTAACTCAATTCAGATCCTCTAATGCATTTATTATAATTATGCCCCAAAAAAACTATTTTCTTACAGATGCAAGATATTTTGAAATGGCAAAAAATAAACTAAAAGATTGGGAAGTTATTCTTATAGAAAATGATACCTTTTCTTTTTTTAAAAAAATTATCAAGAAATTAAAAATTAAAAACTTAGGATTTGAAAAAGATGGTATTACCTATGATTTTAAAGAAAAACTAAAAATAAAGGGAATTAGATTTAAAGGATTTAATGGAGTTCTTAAAGATTTAAGAATAATCAAAGATGAAGAGGAACTTAAGCTTCTAAAAGAGGGTATAAAAAAAACTGACCAAGTTTATAGAGAGATTGTAAAATTCCTTAGAGAAGAGATATTTTCCAAAATTAAGGAATTAACTGAATTAAGGCTAAGGGGTATTTTAATCTCTAAAATTTTTGAACTCGGCGGGGAGGGAGAGAGTTTTCCTGCTATAATAGCAAGTGGGAAAAATTCAGCTATTCCTCACTGGGAAAGTTCTCATAACAAAATTAAAATTAATGCTCCTCTCTTAATAGATATGGGTATTGTTTGGAAAGGATACTGTACTGATTTTACAAGAACCATTTACTTAGGAAAGCCTCACTCTGAATTTAAAAATTTTTATGAGATTGTTAAAACAGCTTGGTATAAGGGATTTGAAAAAGTAAAAAGTGGTATTCCTGTTTCTGAAATAGATAAAACTATAAGAGAATATTTTAGAGACAAAGGAGTTGATAAGTTTTTTCTTCATGCTACAGGACATGGCATAGGAGTTGAAATTCATGAACCTCCGAGAATTTATTATAAGGAAACTTTTGCAAAAAAAAGAAAAAAGGATGAAGAAATTATAAAAGATGGGATGGTCTTTACCATAGAGCCTGGGCTTTATTTCCCAAATAAGTTTGGTATAAGGCTCGAAAATATGGTATTTGTAGAAAAAGGAAAAGGAGAAATTTATTCAGAAATTGGTCTTAATTTGGAGATTATAGATTAAATGAAGGAAAGAAAATTTAAAAATATAAAAGTTGCTTTAGTTGGGAATCCAAATGTAGGTAAGACAAGCATTCTTAATTATTTAGTAAAAGGAAGTTTAAAAATCGGGAATTGGCCAGGTGTTACTGTAGAAAAAAAAGAAGGACATGTTTTTTTTCAAGATTATTATATTACTTTTATTGATCTTCCAGGAATTTATACCTTAGAAGAAACTGTCTCAGAAGATGAAAAAATAGCCCTAGATTTTCTTCTTAAGGAAGATTATGATCTTATTCTTAATATTATAGAAACTCCAAGGATGGAAAGGGATCTTTATTTAACCTCTCAACTCCTTGATATAGGAAAGCCAATTATTTTAGTTCTTAACATGATAGATGAAGCAAAGGACCTGGGAATTGAAATTGATGTGGAGAGACTTTCTGAACTTTTAAAAACCAAAGTTATTAAAACTAACGGTAGAACCGGAGAGGGTATAGAAGAAATTTTTCCTGCTATAGTAGAGGTCTATGAGAAAAATATAAAACCTATATCTATAATATACCCTTCTGAAATTGAAAGCAAAATCAAAGTAGGTAAATCCAAATGGATTGAGTTGCAAAAATTGATAGAGGAAGATCCAGAATTATACGAAAAAGTTAAAGAAAAAAGACTAAGATTTTCCAAGGGATTAGCTAAAGAAATAATTCGTAGAAAAATCTTACACAAAAATACCCTAACAGAAATTTTAGATAACCTTTTTCTTCATCCCCTATTTGGAAATCTCTTTTTTATTTTTATAATGTATCTTTTTTTCAAAATTTCCTTTGATTTCTCCGCACCTTTTACTGATTGGATTGATGGATTTATGCAAGATTTTTTATCTCCTTTAACTTTTAGTATTTTGAATAAATTAGGTGCTCCTCTTTTTTTAATTAATTTTGTTACAGGAGCTTTAATAGGAGGTATAGGAATAGTTCTTACTTTTATTCCTCTTATTTTTACTATGTATTTTCTTTTAACTTTACTTGAGACTTCAGGATATCTTCCAAGAGTTGCCTTTTTAATGGATAGATTTACCCATAAATTAGGACTTCATGGACAGGGGCTTATTCCTCTAATGCTTGCACTTGGATGTAATGTTCCAGCCATAATTGCAACAAGAACCTTTCAGGATACGAAGGATAAACTTCTTGTTATAGCAATGATTCCTTTTATTTCTTGTCCAGCAAGACTTGTGGTTTTTTCTTTTATAACTTTGATCTTTTTTAAAAAGCCTGTTCTAATAATTTTTACACTCTATATGATAGGATTTATTTTTTCTGTAATTACAAGCATTATTTTGAGGAAAAGTTTTTTTAAAAAAGAATTATCCCATTTTGTCATGGATTTTCCACCTTATAGAATTCCTTCTCTAAAAATGGCTTTTAACATTACCAAAGTTTATTTGAAACAATTTCTTTATAGGGCTGGAACAATTATATTTGTAATTTCTGTAATTATATGGCTTCTTTTGAATCTTCCATATGGAGAAAAAAATATAGAAAACACCTTTGCAGGAAAAATAGGGAAAACTCTAAGTTATATTTTTAAACCTATTGGATTAGGAGACTGGAGGATTACTACTTCCTTACTTTCCGGTTTTCTTGCAAGAGAAGCAATGATAAGTAACATGGGAATTATTGTAGCTCAAGAAACACAGGAAAAAACTTATTCAAAAATCGAAATGGGTTCTGCTTTAAAGGAGCAATTTATAAAATTAGGGGGAGCCTTTAAAGAGGCCATTATTTCTATATTTTACCCCCTTCCAAAAACACTGGAAGTTGAAGAAGAGACAACAGGATTAAAAGACAAAATAAAAGGACTCTTAACACCTAAACAGGCTATGTCATTTCTTTTGTTTGTTTTGATTTATAATTCCTGTTTGGCAACTGTTGTGATAATGGCAAGGGAGGGAAACTGGCGTTTTTCTCTTGGGTTTTTATTATATAGTTTCATCTTGGCTTGGCTCTCAGCTTTTATAAATTATCATCTATTTTAAAATTTTTAAATTTGTCTTTTGTGGTAAAATTTCAGGGAAATTATTTTTTCTCTTCAAAAATTGCAGGAGGTAGAAAAATGAGAGTTGTTATTATTGGTGCTGTTGCCTGTGGTACAAAGACTGCTTGTAGGCTTAAAAGATTAAGACCCGATGCAGAGATTGTGCTTATTGATAAAGATGAATTTATTTCCTATGGTGGATGCGGAATGCCATACTATCTTACAGGAGATGTTTCTCATATAGATGAGCTTAGAAGAACCACTTTTTATGTTTTAAGGGATGAAAAATTTTTTCAGGAAATAAAAGGTATTACTACTTTAACCAAAACTCTTGCAGAAGAAATAGATAGAAAAAAGAAGGTAGTAAAAGTTCGTTATCTTGAGAGTGGGAAAATGGAAGAAATACCTTATGATAAACTTGTTATAGCCACTGGTTCTGTTCCTAAAATTCCTCCCATACCAGGTGTTAATCTTGATGGAGTTTTTACTCTTTCAAATCTACATGATGCAATAAAAATAAAAGAAAGACTGGTTAGTAAAAAAGTGGAAAGACCTTTGGTAATAGGAGCTGGTTTTATAGGACTTGAAGTAGTTGAAGCTTTTGGAGAATCCTGGGAATTGCCTGTAACACTTTTAGAATACTTTCCTCAGGTTTTACCAAGATTTATAGACCCTTTTATATCCCGTATAATAGAAAATCATTTAAAAACAAAAGGAGTAAATGTTGTTTTAAATGCAAGAATTAAAGAAATAGTAGGAGAAAATGGAAAAGTAAAGGGTGTAAGGACGGAGAACGGATTTTATCCTGCAGATTTAGTTTTACTGGCAACTGGAGTAAAACCAAATACAGAGCTTGCTAAAAAAGCAGGATTATTTGTATCCCCAAATACAGAAGGTATTGTGGTAAATGAAAGGATGCAAACCTCAGATCCAGATATTTATGCGGGTGGAGACTGTGTAGAAATAAAACATTTAATTACAGGAAAAGGTGTAGTTATGCCCATGGGTTCTCTTGCTAATAGACAGGGTAGGGTTATTGCCACAAACATTGCTGGCGGAAAAGCAACTTTTAAAGGAACAGTAGGAGCCTTTATTCTTAAATGTTTTGATATGGCTATAGGAGGTTGTGGTTTAAGCTTAGAAATTGCACTTTCAGAAGGTTTTAAAGATGCAACCTATGCCTTAAATATCCAACATGAAAGAGCTCATTTCTTTTCTACAGGATGTTCCTACTATTCTTTGGTATTTGATAAAAGAACTACTAAAGTGCTTGGTTTTCAGACTGTAGGTCCTTTTACAGATGGAACTTTAGCTAGGGTTCATGCCATTTCAAGTATTTTACCCTCAACACCAACCATAGAAGAAATTAGTTCTTTAGAACTTCCCTATTCTCCACCTTTTAATACAGCCTTAGATCCCATTCATGTTACTTCTTTTATTGCTGAAAATATTATTTATGAAAGATTTAAACCTATAGCTTGGGATGAAATAATTGAAAGACTAAAGAAAAAAGATGATAAAATGTTAATAATAGATGTAAGAAATCCTAATGAGGTAAAAGATATAACTCAAAAATATCCTAACTGGATAAACATTCCTTATCAGGAGGCAAGGAGAAAAATAAAGGATTTACCAAGGGATAAAGACTTAGTTGTAGTTTGTAGTGTAGGAGCAAGAGCTTATGAAGCTGCAAGATGGCTTATAAACGAGGGATTTAAAAATGTATATGTAGCACTTGGAGGAATAGTTTTACCAAAAAGTTGGGGAGTTGAGTTTTAATGAAAATTCAGGCTGTTCGCGGGTTTAAAGACTGGCTTCCAGAAGAATTTGCTAAATACGAATATCTCATAGAATTGGCTAAAAATATCTTAAAAACTTATAATTATAAAGAAATAAAAATTCCTATTCTTGAAAAAACAGAGCTTTTTGTAAGATCCATAGGAGAATTTACTGATATTGTACAAAAGGAAACTTATACCTTTCAGGATAGAAATAAGGAGTTTTTGACACTCCGACCAGAAGCAACTGCAGGAATTTGCAGAATGATAATAGAAAGAGGTTTATTCGTAAACCCAAAGCCCTTAAAATTTTTTACTGTTGGTCCCATGTTTAGACATGAAAGACCTCAAAAGGGAAGACTTCGTGAATTTTTTCAAATAGATGTGGAACTTTTTTCTGAATTAAATCCATACATAGAAGCTGAAATTATTTCTTTAGCTATGGAAATATTAAAGGCACCTTTTTTCCAAGAAAAGGAGCAAAAAATTTATACTTTAGAAATAAATTCTCTGGGTTGTTCTGAATGCAGACCTAAATATAGAGAAGATTTGTTAAAATTTTTAGAAGAAAATAAAGAAAACTTATGTGATACCTGTAAAGAGAGAATTACGAGAAATCCCTTAAGGGTTCTTGATTGCAAGATAGAAACCTGTAAAAAAGTAATCTCAAAAAGTCCAATTATTACAGAATATTTTTGTGAAGATTGTAAAGCTCATTTTAAAAATCTTAAAGAAATCTTAGATTTTATAGGAATTAGGTATGTGGAAAATCCAAGACTTGTTAGAGGACTTGATTATTATGTAAGAACTATTTTTGAAATAAAAGCTAAAGGACTGGGAGCGCAAGATACAGTAGCAGCAGGAGGAAGGTATGATTATCTTTTAGAAGAATTAGGAGGTCCCTATTTACCTGCTATAGGGTTTGCTATAGGTCTTGAAAGATGGTCTATTTCTATTTTTGGAGATGAAGAAAAAGGAGGTGTTTTAAGTTCTGAAAAACTTTTAGAAAAACTGAATCCAGACATTTTCCTCATTCTTTTAGGAAAGGAATCTTTAATTAAAGGTTTTCAGTTAGCTACATTTTTGAGAAAAAAAGGATTAAGATGTGAAGTAACCTATGAAGAAAAATCCTTAAAAGCACAGCTTAAAAACGCAGACAAACTTTCTGCCAAATATTCCCTTATATTAGGAGAAGAAGAATTTAAGAAAAAATCTGCTATACTTAGAGATATGAGAAAAAGTATCCAGGATAATATAGAGTTTAAAGATTTGGAAGATCTTTCAGTCAAGGTTTTTGAGAAGGTGAAAAATGGAGTTTAGTGTCTATCCTTCAAAAAGTGAATTTTTAAAATTAATAAGAAAATATAATCTTATTCCTGTTTGGACTGATTTACTCTGTGATCTTGATACTCCTATTTCTTTATTTTATAAAGTATTTAAAAACGAATATGGATTTTTACTTGAGAGTGTTGAAGGTGCTGAGAAGTGGGCAAGATATAGCTTTATTGGAATAGAGCCTTTTTTGATTTTTAAAAGTAAGGGAAAAAGAATTGATATATTAGAAAAAACAAAATCTGGTTTTAGTAAGAAGGAAATTCAATCTGAGAATGCCTTTTTAGAATTAAAAAAACTTATAAAACAATTTAAAACACCAGATTTTAAAGAACTTCCAAGATTTTCAGGTGGAGCAGTAGGGTTTGTAAGTTATGAAAGTGTTAGATTTTTTGAAAATATACCCTGTGGAAAGGATACTCTTTCTTTTTCAGATTTGCATTTTATGTTTCCGGAAATACTTTTAGTTCATGATAGGTTATCTCATACTTTAAAACTTATTTATAATATCTGGAAAAGAGAAAATGAAAAAAATCCTAAAGAGCTTTATGATTTTGCTTTCCAGAGCTTAAAAGAATTAAAAGAAATAATTTATAAGGAAAGAGTTTTAAAAGAAGATATTCCTTTAAATTATTCTATTTCTTTTTCTCCTGAGATTTCAAAAGAAGAATTTTTATCCATGGTAAAAAAAGCTAAAAAATATATTGAAAATGGAGATGTTATTCAGGTTGTGCTTTCTCAAAGATTTTTTCTTGAGTCAGAGATTTCTCCTTTTCTCATATATCGAGCTTTAAGAAAAGTTAATCCTTCTCCCTATCTTTTTTATTTGAAATTGGGGGATGAAGTTTTAATAGGTTCTTCTCCAGAAATTCTCGTAAGAATGGAAGGAGATATTATTGAAACAAGACCAATTGCTGGGACGCGGAAAAGAGGTAAAACAGAAGAGGAAGATAAAAAATTGGAAATGGAATTAAGGCAGGATGAAAAGGAATTGGCAGAACATATAATGCTTGTTGATCTTGGAAGAAATGATATTGGAAGAGTTTGTAAATATGGAAGTGTAGAAGTTTATGAACTAATGGTAGTTGAAAGATATTCCCATGTTATGCATTTAGTTTCAGGTGTTAGAGGGAAAGCAAAAGATGGTATTGATATGTTTGATACCTTTTCTGCCACCTTTCCTGCAGGAACAGTCTCTGGTGCACCAAAAATTCGTGCTATGGAAATAATTACAGAGCTTGAAAAGAAAGTAAGAGGCCCCTATGCAGGAGCGGTGGGATATTTTGGATTTTCTGGAAATATGGATTTTTGTATAACCATAAGAACTCTTTTTCAAAAGAACAAAAAACTTTATCTTCAAGCAGGAGCAGGAATAGTTGCAGACTCAGATCCAGAAAGGGAATATGAGGAAACTATAAACAAAGCAAAAGCTTTATTTAAAGCAGTAGAAATGGTTAAAGAGTTTTATTGAAAATGAAGAGAATTTTAGTAATAGATAATTACGATTCCTTTACTTACAATCTTGTACAACTTATTGGTATCATGCTTGAAAAACTTTGGAAAGGTGAAGTTTTAGTTTTTAGAAATGATGCTATAACTCCTGAAGAAGCTTTAAAGCTTAATCCAACACATATAATTATCTCTCCAGGTCCTTGTACTCCTAAAGAAGCAGGTATATCGGTGGAGCTTATTAAAAAAGCAAAGGGTAAGGTGCCTATTTTAGGAGTATGCCTGGGACATCAGTGTATAGGTGCAGCCTTTGGAGCAAGAATTGTTAAGGCAAAAAGACTTATGCATGGAAAGATTTCTCAGATTTATCATGATGGAAAGGGAATTTTCTCAGGACTTCCTAATCCTTTTTCAGGAATGAGGTATCATTCTTTAGCAGTAGATTTTGAAACCTTGCCTCCAATTTTTGAAATTTCTGCTAAAGCTGAAGATGGAGAAATAATGGGTATAAGACATAAAGAATTACCTATAGAAGGGGTACAGTTTCATCCAGAATCTATAGGGACTTCTCTTGAGAGATGGCAAATTTATAAAGCTCCACCTGAGGATTGGGATTTTAAAAGTAATAATCTTCCTGAAGGGGTCATTCTTTTGAAAAATTTCCTTAGTTTTTATTAAAAATGTTTAATAAGATCCAAGAATTTTTTAGAAATTTTTTGCTTTGGCTTTATCTTATTTTAACAGTCCCCACTTTTGGTATATTAGCTCTTATTATAAGAAGGCATTTTTGGGCTTGCATTTGGTGTAAAGGATTTCTTAAGATTCTTGGGATAGAAGTAGAAATTATTAAAAATAAAGAACTTCCCAAGGATATTTATATTTTCATGAGTAACCATCAAAGTCAACTTGATATACCAGTTTTAGAAAAGGTTTTAGAACCCTATAATATTAGATTTTTGGCTAAAAGAAGTCTTTTTAAGATTCCCTTTTTCGGTTGGGGAATAAAAGCCTTAGGCTATGTTCCTGTAGAAAGAGAAGACCCTCGGGAGGGATTAAAAAGTATATTGGCTTGTATAGAAAGAATAAAAAAGGGAATATCTATTGTAATTTTTCCAGAGGGGACAAGAAGTAAAACAGGAGAACTTCTTCCCTTTAAACTTGGAGGATTTTTAATTCCTTTAAAGAGTAAAGTTCCTGTTGTAGCTGTTTCTATCTGGGGAACAAAAGACATTTTACCTAAGGGATCTCTTTGGTTTAAAGTTTCATTAAGAAAAAATGTTAAAGTTTATATAGATGAACCTATTGAAACAAAAGACTTTAGTGGAAAAGATAAAGAGAAGTTGGCTCAGTTGGTAAGAGAAAAAATTTTGAAAGGACTTGAAATACTCAAAAAAGAAGAGGGGGTTAAATAAATATGGGAGAAATTGTAGTGGTTCCCTTAGAAGAAGAACTTAAAGAATCTTACTTAGATTATGCAATGAGTGTTATAGTAGGAAGAGCATTACCTGATGTGAGAGACGGACTTAAGCCTGTTCAGAGAAGAATACTTTATGCTATGTATGAAACAGGAAGTGACTGGAATAAACCTTATAAGAAAAGTGCAAGAATAGTAGGAGAAGTTATTGGTAAATATCATCCCCATGGAGATATACCTGTTTATGAAGCAATTGTCAGAATGGCTCAGGATTTTACTATGAGATATCCTCTTATTGATGGTCAAGGTAATTTTGGTTCTGTTGATGGTGATGCTCCTGCAGCTATGAGATATACAGAAGTAAGACTGTCTCGTATTGCTCATGAACTTCTTGCAGATATTGAAAAAGAAACTGTAGAGTTTGTGCCTAACTATGATAATACTCTTAAAGAGCCTATAGTTTTACCCTCAAAAATACCCAATCTTTTAATTAATGGTTCTTCTGGAATTGCAGTTGGTATGGCAACAAATATTCCTCCTCATAATCTTTCTGAAGTGATAGATGCACTTCTTGCCCTTTTAAAAAATCCCGATTTAAACATTGAAGAACTTATGGAATATATAAAAGGACCTGATTTTCCTACAGGGGCTTTTATTATTGGAAAAGAAGGTATCAAATCTGCTTATACCACAGGAAAAGGGTTAATAAAGTTAAAAGCTAAATATAAATTTGAAAAGGAAAAAGAGAAATTAAAGATTGTTTTTACTGAGATACCCTATCAAACAAGTAAAGCTAAAATTGTGGAAAAGATTGCCCAGTTAGTAAAGGATAAAAAATTAGAGGGAATATCCGAAGTTAGGGATGAATCTGATAGAGAAGGAATAAGAATTGTAGTGGAATTAAAGAAAGAGTGGGCAGAAGCTCCACATACTATTATTAAGAAACTTTATGAAATGACACCTTTAGAGACGACCTTTGGAATTATTTTATTAGCTCTGGTTAATGGGAAGCCTGAAATTTTAAATCTTAAAGAAATTCTTCAAAATTTTCTCAACTGGCGAAAAACTGTTATTATAAGAAGAACCCAATATGACTTAAGAAGGGCTGAAGAAAGAGCTCACATTTTAGAAGGTTTTTTGAAAGCCCTATCCCATATAGATGAAATTATAGATCTTATTAAAAAATCCCAAACCCCACAGGAAGCAAAAGAAAAGCTCATCAAAAAATTTGATTTTTCGCCTATACAGGCTCAGGAAATTTTAAATTTGAGACTCCAAAGGTTAACAGCTTTAGAAAGAGAAAAAATAATGCTTGAATATGAGGAATTAAAAAGGGCTATCAGTTATTATAAAAAAATACTTACCCATGAACCAACACTATTAACAGTAATTGAAGAAGAACTAAAGGAAATAAAGGAAAAATATGGAGATACAAGAAAAACACAAATTATTGAAGAAGACAAAGAAGAAATCTTGAGTTCTGAAGAAAAAACTCCCAAAGAGTTTTCTTTAATTTTAATAAGTGAAGAGGGATATATAAGAAAGCTCAATTTAGATATCTTTTCTCTTCAGAAAAGAGGTGGTAAAGGAACTCTTGCCTTTTTCTCAGAAGAGAAACTAAAAATAGCTTTGCAGGTTGCTTCTGATTCCCGATTGTGGTTATTTACCAAGAAAGGAAAAGTATATCCTTTAAGCTTAGAAAATATTGGTTTTTCCACAAAAACAGCTAAGGGTACCCATATTAAAAATTTTATTCCCTATTTAGAAGATGAGATCTCCTTTGTTTTACCTTATAAAGAAAAGGGTTATCTCATTCTGGTAACTAGCAAGGGAATAATTAAAAAAATTAAAGTTTCAGAAATAAAAAATCTCAGAAAAAGCGGTTCTACAGTAATAAAACTTAAAAAAGATGACTACTTAAGAAGTGGAATTATTACAGATGGGAATGAAAATTTGTTAATTGTTACTAAGAAAGGAATGACTATTCACTTTTCTGAAAAAGATTTGGGGACCACTAAAAAACAATCAGAAGGTGTAATAGGAATAAAATTAGAAAAGGACGATGAGTTGGTAGAAATAATAAGTACTAAAGAAAAAAAATATTTATTTACTATTACTGAAAGAGGATTGGGTAAAAAAACTCCTATTAAAGAATTTAGAATTCAAGGGAAAGGTGGTAAAGGAATAATTGGGCATAATATAACTGAAAAGAGCGGTCACATAGCAGGAGCAAGGGGTTTAACAGAAGAAGAGGACATAATTATTTTTTCAAGTTCAGGAAAAGCTATAAGAATTGAAGATAAGGAGATTCCAGAGCAAAAAAGATCTACCAAAGGAGTTAGACTGATTTCTCTTTTACCTGGTGAATATATAACAGGAGTTTCTGTAATTGAGAAGAAAAATAAATTGATATAATCAATTTTTATGTTATTTTGTTTAAAATTTTATGATAATAAGATAAAGGATTAAGAAATTCAGGAGGTATTTATGTCTAAGAAGGTGCGTCTCGCTATTGTAGGGGTAGGTAATTGTGCCAGTTCTTTGGTTCAAGGTATTTTTTATTATAAAGAGAAAGGTTTAGAGAAAGCAGAAGGGATTATGTTTTCTGATGTAGGTGGATATAAACCCTATGATATTGAAATTGTTGCTGCTTGGGATATAGATGAAAGAAAAGTTGGTAAGGATATAGCTGAGGCAATTTTTAGTCTTCCCAATTGTACAACTATTTTTTATAGAGATATTCCTAAGTTAGGGGTAAAGGTGAGAAAAGGAAAAGTTCTTGATGGGGTAGCCAAACATATGAAAAGATTTCCTCAAGAAAAAACCTTTATTATTTCTTCTGAAAAGGAAGATGAATTAGAAGATGTGGTGGCAGTTCTTAAAGATGTAGAGGCAGATGTTTTAATAAATTATGTTCCTGTAGGTTCAGAGGAAGCTGCAAGATTTTATGCCTCTGCCTGTTTAAAAGCAGGAGTTGCCTTTGTTAATGCTATGCCCACCTTTATTGTTTCGGATCCTCAATGGGGGGAAAGATTTGAAAAAGAAGGCATTCCTGCGGTGGGAGATGATATAAAATCTCAACTGGGTGCAACTATTTTACACAGAGCTTTGATTCAGCTTTTTGTGGACAGGGGTATTCCTGTAAGAAGAAGTTATCAACTTAATTTCGGAGGAAATACAGATTTCCTTAATATGCTTGAAAGGGAGAGATTAAAAACTAAAAAAATATCTAAAACTGAAGCTGTAACAAGTTTAATTCCCTATGATATTGGATGGGAAAATATCCATATAGGTCCTTCTGATTGGGTACCTTGGCTTAAGGATAAAAAAATTGCTTATATAAGGATTGAGGGTGAGCATTTTGGAGGTGTTCCCATGTCTGTGGAGGTGAGATTAGAAGTTGAAGATTCTCCTAATTCTGCTGGCTCAGCTATTGATGCCATAAGATGTGCTAAACTTGCTAAAGATAGAAATATAGGAGGCCCTTTAATTTCTATATCTGCCTATACTATGAAACATCCTCCTAAACAAATTCCAGATTATATTGCCAAACAGATGGTTTTAGAGTTTATTGAAGGTAAAAGGGAAAGATAAAAATGGAAATTTCTCAAAGACTTAAGAAGATCCCACCTTATCTTTTCGTAGAACTTGATCGTCTAAAAAATGAAAAGATAAAACAAGGAGTTGATGTCATAGATCTTGGAATAGGAGATCCTGATATTCCCACACCTTATGAATTAGTGGAAGTAGCCAAAAAAGCGATAGAAAAAGCAGAATATCACAGGTATCCCTCCAATTGGGGAAGTTTGTTTTTTAGAAAGGCCTGTGCAGATTATATAAAAAGAAGATTTGGAATAAAACTTGATCCTGAAAGGGAAATATTAGCTCTTATAGGTTCTAAAGAGGGTATTGCCCATTTTCCTATAGCCTTTATAAATCCAGGTGATATAGTTTTATGTCCTAATCCTGCTTATCCTGTTTATCATTTAGGTGCCATATTTACAGATGGTATTCCTTATTATATACCACTTTCCTGGGAAAATAATTTTCTTCCTGATTTAAGTAAAATTCCTCAGGAAATATTAGAAAAAGCAAAAATTATGTGGCTCAATTATCCCAATAACCCTACAGGAGCAACTGCAACCAGGGAATTTTTTAAAGAAGTAATAAAATTTGCCAAAAAATACAATATTATAGTTGCCCATGATGCAGCTTATATTGAAATGTATTATGAAGAACCACCTATAAGTATTTTAGAAATAGAAGGTGCAAAGGACATAGCTATTGAATTTCACAGTTTATCTAAAACATTTTGCATGACAGGATGGAGAATTGGCTTTGCAGTAGGGAATGGTTTTTTAGTTTCAGCACTTGCTAAGGTAAAAAGTAATATTGATTCTGGAGTTTTTACTGCTATTCAAGAGGTAGGAGCTTTTGCTTTAAATAATTTGGAAAATCTTGTTCCCCCTTTGATAAGTATATTTAAAAAAAGAAGAGATTTTTTAACTGAAGAACTTAAAAATCTGGGTTATCAATTTATAAAACCCTCAGCTACATTTTATCTCTGGGTGAAAACTCCTAATGGACTTCCTTCTCAGGAATTTTGTAAAAGGGTTCTTCAAGATATAGGAGTAGTTGTTACACCTGGTATTGGGTTTGGGAGTGCTGGAGAAGGTTATTTTAGAATTGCTTTAACTGTAGGGGAGGAAAGATTAAAAGAAGCGGTACAAAGATTTTCTACCCTGCAAATTTAAATAAAATTGTTTTAAGCTTGGGAAGTAATTTAGGTAATCGGGAAAAAAATTTAAAAAAGGCTCTCCAAGCTTTAAAAAAACTTCCCCTTAGGATAATAAAAGTTTCTAAGATTTATGAAAGCAAACCCTGGGGATTTAAAAGTCCTCATTTATTTTTAAATTTAGTACTATTGGGAGAAACATCCCTTTCACCTTGGGCTTTTATTTTTGAAATTAAAAAAATAGAAGCAAAGATGGGAAGAAAGCTAAAAAAGAAAAAATTTTATGAGGATAGGCTTATAGATATAGATATCATTTTTTATGAGAATTTAGTAATAAAATCAAAAAGTTTAACTATCCCTCATCCTCACATGCATGAAAGGGATTTTGTAATAATTCCATCCTTGGAAATTATTCCCTTCTGGATTCATCCTATTTTAAAAAAATCTGTGGCTGAGCTCTATAAAGATCTAAATTTGTCAGAGAATAAATCATGAAATTTTTAATTTTTATAGCTTTTTTAATCTTTATTTACTGGTACTTTTTTATAAGAAAAAAAAGGCTTACCTCTGATAAACTTGGAGAACTTGTTGAAGAATTAGTATTAGATGAAAATTGTAGGCGCTATATTAGAAAAGAAGAGGCAATTAAGGTAGAGATTGATGGAAAAAACTATTATTTTTGTTCAAAAAAATGTCTCTCCGAATTTTTACAAAAAATCTCTAAATCTCAACCATAACATCTTTAAAAATTTCAATCTCATCAAGAGCCTTTCCTGCTCCCAATACTACACAAAACAAGGGATTTTCTGCTACTTTAACTTCTAATCCCGTTTCTTTGAAAATTAATTTATCCAGGTTTCTGAGAAGCGCACCTCCACCAGAAAGAACAATTCCCCTATCAACTATATCTGCAGATAATTCTGGAGGAGTTTCCTCAAGAACCTGTTTGATTGTCTGTAAAATTAGTTCAACTGGTTCTTTCATAGCTTCCTGGACTTCTTTTGAAGATATGGTGATAGTTTTAGGTATTCCTGTAACTAAGTCTCTTCCTTTTATTTCCATAGTTTCGTAAGGCTCTTCTGGTAAAACATCTCCTATATTAATTTTTATTTGTTCAGCAGTTGCCTCTCCAATTAGGAGATTATATTTTCTTTTTATATACTGAGAAATAGCCTCATCTATTTTATCTCCTGCAACCTTTATAGAATGACTTACTACTATTCCGCCTAAGGAGATAACTGCAACCTCTGTAGTTCCGCCACCAATATCTACTATCATATTTGCTACTGGATCTGTAATAGGAAGTCCGGCTCCTATTGCTGCAGCCATAGGCTCTTCAATTAAATAAACTTCCCTTGCCCCCGCTCCCTCTGCACTTTCTTTAACTGCTCTTCTTTCAACCTGAGTAGTTCCAGAAGGAACACTTATAATAATTCTCGGTTTTAGAAAATATCCTCTATTATAAACTTTCTGAATAAAATACCTTATCATAGCTTCAGTAACCTCAAAATCAGCAATAACTCCTTCTCTTAAAGGTCTTACAGCCTTTATATTACTTGGGGTTTTCCCAAGCATTCTCTTAGCTTCTTCTCCTACAGCAAGAACTCTTTTATATCTGCCATCCTCTTTCACAGCCACTACTGAGGGCTCGGTAAGAATAATACCCCTTCCTTTTAAATAAATTGAAGTATTTGCAGTTCCAAGATCTATAGCTAAGTCTTTAGAAAGCCAATTAAGAAATTTAGATAGCATAATTTTCAACCTCTCAAATTATTTTTAAAACTAATTTTAAATTACTTTTTAAATTTTAAAAGAATTTTAGAAGGACATCACTACAAAGGGACCAAAACCCTTATGGGTATCTTCCATAGGTAAAAATATGAGTTTTTCTGGTATTCTATGATAAAAGTAGCAAGCTAAAGCACACATTATAGCATCTAAAACACCCTCGGTTAATTTAAAATTAAAATTTATGATCAAATTAAATTTTTCTTTTAACCATTGAATCAAAAATTTTTCTTCTTGCTTAGAGATTTTCTTTTTATAAGTGAAAGAAAGTTCCTTTTTGCTCTCAGGCAGACAAAAATAGAGATTTGCTCTGGGATGAGTTTCTATTATGGTTCCGCAAAAAGGGGATAAAGCCTCACCAAGAAGGAGTGCTCTTATAGGAACAGCCATAAGCGTATGATATGAAACTACCCATGATTTTGCCTTTGGAGGTAGAAGATTTTTTAAGGTTTTGTCTGAAGTTCTAAATCCTCTCTTATTTTGGAGAGAAAAACTTAAAGGAGCATCAAAAGCTACTCCTAAAACTTTATATTTTTTACAAAAATCTATTATCAGAGAAAAATCTTCTATGTAATTGGGATTAAAGGGATTTTCCAAGGATAACAAGGGGCATAATTCTAATAAATCTTTTTCACTTTTTAAAACTACAATCCAAGTATTTTTACTACCAGCTATATCTATTCCTAAAAAATAAACCATAATATTAAAATAATAAACTGAAAATAATTGCCGAGTAAAATTATAATAATATAATTCTAAAAGCAAGGGTAAAAATGTCAAAGATTCTCTTAGTTGATGATGACAAAATTGTTTTAAAAGTTCTTTCTAAAATAATTTGGGAAAAATTAAAAATGCCTTCAGATCAAGTGCTGAGTTTTAAAGATCTTAGTAAAGTTGTAATGGAAAATTCCTATTTACTTTCTATTTGTGATTATCATCTTCCAGATGCAGAACATGGAGAAGCTATTGATTTTCTTATCAAAAATAAAATACCCACTATTGTTTTGACTGCTTCTTATGATGAAAGAATTAGAGAGGAGATTCTTGAAAAAGGTGTGATAGATTATTTAGTTAAAGGAACACCCAATATACTTGAGCATATTATTTATGTCCTTTCAAGGGCTTTAAGGAATAGAAATATAAAAATTCTTGTAGTTGATGATTCCCCAACTGATAGAGCATCGATGAAAAAGATTTTAAAAAATATGCTTTTTCAGGTTTTTGAAGCTTCAAATGGTTCAGAAACCTTAGAAATATTGAAAAACAATCCAGATATAAGGTTAATAGTTTTAGATTATTATTTACCTGAAGAGGATACTGTAGAATTGATATATTCTATTAGAGAAAAATTTAAGAGGAACGAAGTAGGAATTATTGTTGTTTCTGGAATTATTAAAACGAGTATGATACCCATTCTTTTAAAAGCTGGAGCAAATGATTTTTTAAGTAAGCCCTTTAGTAAAGAAGAATTCATGGTAAGAATAAACAATACTATAGAGATGTTAGATATGATAAAAGAATTAGAATTTTATGCTTATAGAGATCCACTTACAGGTCTTAGGAATAGAAGATATTTTTTTGAGGAAGCGGGGAAATTATGGACTCTTGCCAAAAGACAAAATTCAAAGTTAGCCTGTATTGTAATAGATATAGACAATTTTAAAAAAATTAATGATACCTATGGACATAATATAGGGGATGAGGTTTTAAAAGATTTTGCTAAACATTTAAAAGATTTTTTTAGAAGAAAAAGTGATTTAATTGCTCGAACAGGAGGAGAAGAATTTACTTTGCTTATAGGCTATGAAGAAAGGGAAAGGCTTTTAGAATATTTAGAAAATTTAAGGAAAAAAATAGAGGAAAATTGTTTAAAAATTCAGGAAAATTCAGAAGAAATCAAAATAAAATACACTATTTCTATGGGGGTTGAATTAGATCTTAAGGAATCTTTAAAAGAAATGATAATTTCTGCAGATCACAAGCTTTATAAATCCAAGGAAAGAGGTAAAAATTGTATTACCTTTTAAATTCTGTGAAAAGAGAAAAAAATTTTTAGAAGGGTTTCCGTAATGCCTCATTTAAAAATCTAAACCAAATAGGTTTCGATGCGGCAAATATGCTCTCTCAAGTATCCTCTGATATCTCTTTATATTTCTGTAAAGTTCTGCAGGTCTCTTAATTAACTTCAAGTAAACTACAAATCTTCTAACTGCACTATAATTCTTTTGCTCTACATAGCAGTTGTCGTTTTTCTTAAAAGGCCTACTTCTGGTAAAGGTTATCTTATTTTCCTGACAATATCTCAAAAAATGGGCATTAATAAACTCTGATCCATTATCTGAGTCTATACCCAAGAGGG